>Ga0315339_1000107_pt1 | contig 134220 bp, 129 predicted proteins | sample ASW17metaG_FD_204514 | JGI IMG/M metagenome (GOLD analysis project Ga0315339, IMG submission 204514) | Ammonia-oxidizing marine archaeal communities from Pacific Ocean, United States - ASW #17 | ecosystem: Environmental > Aquatic > Marine > Oceanic | place: USA: California | collected 2016-12-05
GAACCTCCTGAAGAACCTCCTGAAGAACCTCCTGAAGAACCTCCTGAAGAACCTCCTGAAGAACCTCCTGAAGAACCTCCTGAAGAACCTCCTGACATGCCACCACCGGATGATCCACCCGGCATACCTCCGCCTGATGACCCGCCGGGCATACCACCACCAGACGATCCGCCGGTGCCCATGCTGACTGCACAGCCGCCTAAAAGCAGAACAGCAAAAGTGGAGAGAAAGCCAGCGCGCAGCGCCAGTCGTATTTCGTTTGTTCGGCTGATCACGCTCATCGCCTTACCACCCTAATAATTAGATGCCCGATTACTCCGCTGGCCGTCGCGTTCGAATATTGCGAGCAAAACGAAGCCTAGTGCTTGATTGGAGAGCTTTTTTAGCGCTTTAGTTCCATCAAACGGAGACGGCAACGTGTCCCTGCGACTCGAGCCGAATATCCCCTGACCATAATACGCGCCGAGCGCCTCCGCAACCGCGCTTATGGCATTAAGAATGGCGAATGGTGGCCGCGCACAATGCCTCGGCATGCACCCGAATAAGCGACTGTTTTATAAGGAAAAGTTTCGTTCATCTGGCGTCGTACACGAACGCCGAAGAATCTCAGCTGGCGGCGATTGTCGGTCAAATGAAGATTCACTTTACATAGGGCGTGAATACAACGACGCCGCCAAACGAAAACATTCATCTGGCGGCGCCGGTGGATCGTTCTTGAACCCTGACGCGTCTAGCCGATTTCGGCGTCTCCGCGATCGCGCGGTCGACTTCTACGCCCATCGCGACTTCCATGGTTTTCTGCCTCGGAAAACTTTGCTTGTTGCTCGGGCGTCAATACCGCTTTTATTTCTGTGCGCATGCGACCGCGCAGCTCTTTCGACAATGCTTCGAGGTCCTTTTTTGTGCTCTCCACTTGATCGCGTTTCGCCGCATAATCGGCATCGGACTCATCCAGATCTCGTCGAGCCATGTGATTCTCGCGGCCCTGCTCACGCATGGCTTCGAATTCCGGTTTCGTCGCGTCAATGATATTCCTAACTTGCTGGACCTGTATTTCGTCAAGTTCGAGACGGCGGGTGATTCCGCGAATCATCTTTTCGGGGTCACGTGCCTGAGCACCCCGCATTCCGGCACCACGTTCTCGCTTAGCGCCAGAATCGCTTCCATCTTGCTCTTGGGCAATAACGGTCCCAGTGACAGCAATTGCCATTGCAATGACTGCTAACGATATTGTGCTTATATTTTTCATAGTCATATTTCTTAGTATTTCCACCAACCCCCAGCTCGGTCGTTGAGACGACTCGTGGACAAACTGTATCCACCGACACGTGAGCAAACGTCAGCGAATACGCAGATTCTGCCAAGAATTGTCAAGTATAGCAGCCTCATTATTGCACCCATGACGCCATTGGCGGACGATGCCAATATGAACGGACCAGACCAATCGGCCTCTATTCTCCTCATCGACGACGATCGGGAGCTCAGCGCGATGTTGAGCGACTATCTGTCGGCCGACCGACTACGTATTTCAGCTTGTAACTCAGGCGAACAGGGCCTACTCGAATTCGCCAATAGTCAATTCGACATCGTTATTCTGGACATCATGATGCCAGGAATTGGTGGCCTGGATGTGCTTAAAAAAATCCGTCAGAGCAGCACGACCCCCGTTATAATGTTGACCGCCAGAGGCGATGATATCGATCGAATCATCGGACTGGAATTTGGCGCTGACGACTACCTTCCAAAGCCATTCAATCCCCGCGAATTGCTGGCGCGAATTAAAGCCATCTTACGTCGCTCAAAGCCTCAAAATGGCGAATCCAGAAAATTAAAGCTTGGTGACATTACGCTTGATTCACGGACACATCGCGCGTCTGTAAGCGCAACAGAACTAGCGCTCACCGGAACAGAATACGAGATTCTCCGTTGCCTGCTGGAAACGCCAGGTGAGGTTGTCAGTAAGGAAAATCTGAGCCAGCGCGCCCTCGGACGACGTCTGCTTCCTTACGACAGAAGCGTCGACACACACATTAGTAACTTGCGAGGCAAACTTGAAAGAGCGGGTAATAAGAATGAAACCATTCAAAATCAGCGTGGTGTTGGTTACCTGCTGATCCCAGGTAGCTGAGAATTCTCGCGATGCACAGTCTCTTTTTACGATTTTTTCTTTCTTTCTGGTTGATTATTGGAATTATCATAAGCGCCGCTGCCACTGCGGGATTTTGGTACGCGGAACAAGTACGAGAATCAATTGAAGACTTCCATTTAAGTGACCCCTTATTTGAGGCAAGCGCTGCCTTGGACGCCGGCGGTCCCATAGCGCTAAAAGAATGGTTGCAAGACTATGAGCCGGCACGGGGCATCACGCTTTTCATTATTGATGAAGCAGGCAATGATCTAATTAATCGATCTATGTCAACGTGGACCGAACGGACTTATCGCCGTCATCGAGATCATGACAAACTTCGTTCACGACTTTCCAGGCGTGATGAACCGCAAAACCTTCGACGCTCCCGCCATCTGTCACAACTAATTGGTGGAGACGGGAAAACGTATACGTTTTATGTATCGGCGTCGCGAATTCCGGAATCAATCTGGGGAGATTCGGATGTCCGCTTACTCCTACTCATATTTGCGCTCCTCGTTAGCGGTGCGGTGTCCTACGCACTCGCGAGCGCGATTTCCAGTCCCGTGCGCAAACTAAGAATTGCAACTGTGTCGCTGGCCGACGGTGATCTTGAAATACGAGTTGCCGATTCACTCGGCAACCGACGCGACGAACTCGGTTTGCTTGGGCGTGACTTCGACACCATGGCAACCAAGCTACAAGGTGCTGCCAAGCGACAAACAGAACTATCGCGGAATATATCGCATGAACTTCGTTCGCCGCTCGCCCGAATTCGGGTCGCCGTCGAGCTTGCGCGACGCAAAGCTGGAGATTTAAGCGAATTTTCACGCTTGGACGACGAGGCGGAGCGGCTCGACTCTCTCATAGGACAAATACTGAGCTACACCAAACTTGAAGCCAGTACTGACCGAAAATTCGACGTCGTCGACTTGGGTGAGCTAATCGGAGAGGTCGTCGAGAATGTTAACTACGAATGTAAAGCCGATGCAGCCAAAGGCGTAAAGGTCATTGCATACACCGCGCAGAAAATCGAAATTCGCGGTCACCCTGATGCGCTCATCAGTGCGATCGAAAACGTGATGCGTAATGCAGTTCACCACAGTCCGCCGAATGGCGAAGTGCGTGTCGCAATTAAGCGCGGAGAAACTAACACCACGATTTCCGTCAGCGATTCAGGGTCCGGCGTGCGTGACGATGATTTGCCGCGGCTATTCGAGCCGTTTTATCGCACTCGCGAATCTTCGGAGTCGAATAGTCTGGATGGAACAGGACTTGGACTCGCTATCACGCGGCGAGCAATCGAACTACATCGCGGCCAAATTTGTGCGCGCAATGGTGCAGAAGGTGGATTGGTGGTCGATATTTCGCTGCCGGCCAGCTAATCAGGCAGCGCTCACGCCTAGCCGTTCTTTCGGAATGGCTTCCTAAAGAGAATCACTGAAAGATCATCCGGCTTACTAGGTTGATGCAGGGTTTCAACGGTCATTCGTCTCCGCGCGAGACTGATCATTGATTCGATCGCAGTGATCATCGGTCCCTTGCGTATAAATTCTTTAATCTCTTCGCTATGCAGATTGTCCGTCAGGCCATCACTTGCGAGAAGCACGGTGTCTCGCGCATGCAATGTTCTTTCGGCGCCGACATCGATACGCATATTAGTTGCGCCAATAAAATTGGAAACTAAATGGCGTTCCTCATGATGCAGTGCGGCACGTTCATCAAGAAATCCCACCTCAACTACAAAACCTGTTGGCGAATGTGCCATAGTTTGGTAACGAACGCGACCACGCTGACCGACCAGCATGGCTTCGGAATCACCGATTTGATCACTCCGCGAGCTTAAGCCCTCGACGGTCACTACCGTCAAGGTTGTTGCAGAACCATTGACCAAACTGAGAACTGCCTGATTTGCCGCCTCGATGCCATTGAGAATCGCGGTGCGCAGCAACATTGTCTCGCCCCTCGCCGACGACAGCGACTGTTCTAGTGACTGTATGGCCGTTCTCGAAGCCCGCCGACCCGCAGGCAGCCCGCCAGCTCCGTCCGCAACGATCAGAACAACCGCATTCGGTCCGTAAGGAATCTCTGCAACACTGTCCTCATTCTCACTGGATTTGTCTGGCGCTGGGGCGGTATACGCGACCAACGACCCTCCGCCCATATCGGCAACATGCTGATCAGCAGAAGTTGCTCCATCGAGGAAAAGTATCTCCGCGCTCATCGCTCTACGGGATAACTGCACCACGCGCAGTACTTCCAGAATTCTCGAGCGATACCATGCTCACAGGACACGCACTTGTCTTTGTTGCCCGTTATCTTCGTCGCTTTTTTGACTTCGACTCGACACCATGGGCAATACTGCATGAATGGCATCAGCGGTTGCCGGCAGCGTTGACGCGCGCATTTGCTGGAATAGCGCTTATCGGGATAGCGCCGATCCGTTTCGATTTCGAAGCCGGAGCCATAGCACCACGCGCAATACGCCCAATCTGATTTAACGCCGCGTTCGCAGCGTGGACAAACCGCGGGCATGCTGGTCTCGGCTCCGCGAGAGGGGTGACTGACACCACACCACGGGCAACCCTGCATATTTTCAGCAACAGGCCCATCGCAGCGTCGACACTCGTGGCGGGTATCCAGCGCAGTTCGAAACTGACGTTGGAATTCGCGCCATTGCAAACGCCTCCAGGCGGAACCCTTGTTAGAGCTACTCGACAATTTATTCTTCGACTTACTAATACTTGACGAACGCTTGGTCGAACGTTGTATGCGCCGAAATGCCGCGTACATTTCCGCCGCCGTTTTGTAACGATTGGCCGGATCAAGTTGAATCGCTTTACGTAGAAGCGCCGCAAATTCGGACGGAATGCGTTTTTGTAGTCGATCGTGACCCACCATCGGCCATTTGAATGGCCACTCGGGCAACTTTCCAGAAAATAGCGCGATATAAGACCAAGCCCAGCGAAAACACATCGGACTGAAATTTCGGTCGCCCCATCGCTTGTTCGGGAGCGATATAATCAATCGTTCCAGATCCGGATGCCTTCAGCGTTCTCAGGCTGACCTTCGCGAATCTGAAATCCGCCAGCTTCAAACGATTGCCTGGAAAGAGAATGAAGTTTTCGGGCTTGATATCGCAATGAAGTATCTTCTTGCTATGCGCGTGGGCGAGCGCCGCAAGCGCCTGCTCTGCAATCAACATGACGTACACGCCTGATATTCGGCGTTCAATACGATCAGCCAATGATTCCGTACCCAGCTCCATCGCTATGACGAAATGATTGTCAATAAAACTCGCGTCCTGCACCGTCAAGATATTGGGATGTACCAAGCGTGTCGCGATTTGAACTTCGCGAAGGAAATCATCATTACTGACATTGTCGTCCGATTTCGGAACTTTCAATGCAACTCGCGTTTTATGAATGGTATCAGCGGCTCTGTAAACGTCGGCCATCGGACCTGTCGCGATACGACTCAGGATGCGATATTTACCAAGTTTTTGACACGCTCGAAGCAAGGCGAGAATAATCCAATAAAATGAGATGTCAAAACCTGGCTGCGACCCCGAACAGGGACGCAATCATTGTTTGCAAGACGAGTTGAAGTCAAGTGCAAAAATTATCGTTGCCGCAAAATTTTAAACTGCGAATATTTCGACAGCGTCGCTCACACGCCGAAATTGCTGTTCAACTTTTTACCCTTGCCACTGCGCGTCGCCAGCCGGCGTAGAGATTCGTTCTTTGCTCATCATCCATTTCGGGCTCAAACACTGCGTTACGGGACCAAAGCGATGCAATTTCATCTGTCGACGCAAAAACCCCGCACTGCAATCCGGCGAGAAATGCGGCGCCAAGCACGGTTGATTCAACGTTAGTTGGTCGCTCCACCGGCACATCTAATATGTCAGCAAGGAAGTGAAGAAACCAGTCGTTAGCAACCATGCCACCATCCACCCGAATGATGCTTGGACGAACACCATCGGCCGACATTGCATCAACCAGATCGCGAGTTTGATAGGCGACGGCCTGAAGCGTTGCGGTCACAATTTCGCCGATCCCGCTGTCACGAGACAGACCGAGAATTGCCGCGCGGGCGTCAGGATCCCAATAAGGGGCGCCCAAACCGGCAAACGCAGGCACAACGTGCACATTTTCAGTGATTCCGGTTGCAGTGGCTAGCGCTTCAGTATCTGCAGCCGACTCAATAACTTTAAGCTGGTCGCGAAGCCATTGAATCGCCGAGCCCGCGACAAAAATACTTCCCTCAATCCCGTAAGTAACCTTTCCATCGAGCCTGAATGCGACGGTAGTCAATAAATTGTTATTGGATTGCAGCGGTCGATCACCGATATTGGCAAGCACAAAGCATCCAGTCCCATAGGTACTCTTGGTGACGCCGGGTGCGAATCCCGCCTGACCGACCAATGCCGCCTGCTGGTCGCCAGCCATACCACAAATTGGAATTTCGAGACCAATCGTGGATTTGTCAGTTACCCCATAGTCATCAGCGCAATCTTTGACCTGCGGCAGTATCGATGCCGGAATATCGAAAAGCGCCAGAAGCTCTTCGTCCCACACCTGCGAATGAATATTGAAAAGAAGGGTTCTTGATGCATTACTCGCATCAGTCGCATGCTCGCGACCACCCGTGAGTCGCCATAATAGGAAACAATCGATCGTTCCGAACAGCAGTCGGCCGGCATCTGCCAATGCTCGGGCCCCGACGACATTCTCAAGCATCCAGACTATTTTCGTGGCAGAAAAATACGGATCAAGGCGCAAGCCTGTTTTCGCAGAAACGACCTCTTCGGCGCCCTGCTCTTTCAACTGCTGGCAGTAACCCGCGGTGCGACGATCCTGCCAAACAATCGCGTGATGAATGCATTGACCAGTGTCGCGATCCCATAGCAATGTCGTCTCACGCTGATTGGTAATGCCCAGCCCTTCGATTTTCACGTTTCCGGCTTTCGCCAACGCGTCGCAGGTGACGCGAATGACCGACTCCCAGATTGCTTCAGGATCGTGCTCAACCCAGCCGGGCTGTGGATACTCCTGCGGAAACTCCTGCTGAGCGGACGCGATAACCGTCGCGTGACTATCAAAAACCACGGTGCGACTACTACTCGTCCCCTGATCAATGGCCATGAGATACTGCATATTTTCGCTCATTCGGAACGACTCCCGCTAGAGAGTATAAAGCGGCTTCTTAACCACCATTTTCTTACCCAGGCCTTCTGGTCTTGTCTGGTCATGCTGAGTTGCCGCAAACGCGCCAATACTCTCCAGAATTTTTGCTGGCCATGGAGTGACTCGACGCGTTTCCAGGGAAACATGCAGATTCATCCATTCGGCCGTTGCGACCAAATGCTTTCGCTCGGCGTGGTACATGCGCTGAAACTGATGCACGCGTTTTTCATCATAGGCCAGTAATTGCGACGTGATGACGTAAGGGTCTCCGAGTAACAGCTCGCTCTTGTATTCAATGTGGCACTCAACAGCAAATGTAGAACCCTTTTCATGCTCGAGATAGTCGTCCGTAATGCCAAATTGCGTCCAGAGATCGTCAATCCCAAAGTCGAACGCCAACACGTAGTACGCGACATTCATATGGCTATTAATATCAATCCATTCTGCCTGTACTGACCCTTGGCCGACCACAGTCCCAATCATTTTTGCATCATTCATGTACTTGCCAATTCCTGTCGATTTTTGAAGTGACGCAGCGCGTCAGGATTTGCCAGTGCATCCATATTCTTGACCGCCCGCCCGTGCACGACGTTGCACACTGCCAGTTCCACAATCTTGCCGCTGATCGTGCGAGGAATTTCCTCAACCTCTACAATTTTCTCAGGTACATGCCGCGGCGTTGTGTTCTCGCGAATTACCGCTCGAATTTTGCCTTGTAACGCTGCATCCAATGAAATGCCGTCTCGCAAGTGCACGAACAAGACCACTCGCACATCGTCGTCCCAATCCTGACCGATTGCGATACTTTCTAAAACCTCGTCTAATTTTTCCACTTGCCGATATATTTCAGCGGTCCCGATACGGACACCACCGGGATTAAGCACCGCATCCGATCGACCGTAAATGACCATTCCGCCGTTAGGCGTGATTTCGGCGTAGTCGCCATGCGCCCAAACGCCAGGGAATCGGTCAAAGTAAGCCGCATGGTATTTTTGATCGTCGGGGTCATTCCAAAACCCGACCGGCATCGACGGAAAAGCGTTACTACAGACCAGCTCGCCGTTTTGCCCGATGACGGCTTCACCGTCGTCGTTATAGATTTGCACCTGCATACCAAGCGCCAAACACTGCAATTCACCTCGGCGAACTGGAAGTAACGGATTGCCACCGGCAAAACAACTGATGATATCGGTGCCGCCGGATATGGATGACAATTGAACTTCGGCAGATATCGCGTCGTATACATAATCGAAACTCTCCGGCGCCAGCACAGAGCCGGTGGAAAGAATCGTTTTTAGCGCCGGCAGATCAAACTCATCGCGAGGTCTGACGCCCGCCTTCTCCAGCGCAGAAATGAATTTGGCGCTGGTTCCGAAAACCGTTACGGCTTCGTCTTCAGCCATTTTCCATAGGCCTCGCCCATCGTCCAAAAACGGCGACCCATCATAGAGAATAATCGTCGCACCAGCCGTTAGCGCACTGACCAGCCAATTCCACATCATCCAACCGCACGTGGTGAAATAGAACACTCGATCCTCAGGCCCTATATCACAATGCAATGAATGTTCTTTGATGTGTTGAATCATGGTGCCGCCCGCGCCATGCACGATGCACTTGGGGACTCCGGTCGTTCCTGACGAATACATGATGTATAGGGGGTGATTGAATTCCGTCGGCGTACAGTTCAAGCACGCATTCGGCACCATGATGTCCTGCCACATAACACCATTGCCCAGCCCGCCAATGTCCACGTCGTCGCGAGTAAACGGGACGACAACCGTTTTTTCGATGCTGGAAATTTGTTTTAGCACTCCCCCGACGGCATCCAGCGAATCGAATCGCTTGCCATTGTAGAAATAGCCATCTGCACAGAACAAGACTTTTGGTGCAATCTGTCCGAAGCGATCAACCACACCATTAATACCGAAATCTGGTGAACAGGAAGACCAGATCGCGCCAATACTCGTTGCCGCAAGCATCGCAACGATGGCTTCCGGACAATTCGGCAAAAACCCTGCCACGCGATCGCCTTTCACGACGCCCGCATCTCTTAACCCGGCACTTATACTCGCGACCTGCGAGCGCAGTTCGTCATAGCTCAACGCTCGCCTCGCGCCATTCTCGCCGCGAAAAATAATAGCCGGACGACTGCCGGTTTGCCGCAGCACGTGTTCGGGAAAACTGAGTTCTGCATCTTTAAACCACTCAGCTGTCGTCATATCTCCCGGCTGATGTACGACGACACTGGCTTCCTTGGTGAATCGAACCTCACCGAAATCACATACTGCCTGCCAAAATGCCGCACTATTGTTGATAGCCCACGATTGCAACTCAGCGTATGAATCGCAGCTTTGCGACTTCATAAATCGATACATGGCGCTGTTTTGAACCCGTTTGTCCGAGGGGCTCCAGAGAATCTTGTTGTCTGCCAAAGTAGGTGCCTTGCGCTTTTCGTCACTATAGCGGGATCGCATTATTCTGCCGATTATGACGATTTTGACGAGGAAACGCTCGGAGTTCCGCGCCCAATCATCGACGCGAGCAGAACCCCTTTCCGGCAGCTTGATTTGCGCGGCATTACCCTATGTATCTAGCTCCAGTTCAATTGGTCGCTATTGACCGGTTGATGAGATAAGGGATTGCAGTGAACGAAATCTAGGCCATCATTATTTTAACGGTTGCGGTTGTGGGGATTGTCTGGCCATCCGCAATAAAGCTAAGTCTCGACCGATTCCGGAAGCCATCCGTCCCGGGAAAACATTGCCAGACTTTACAGTTTTGGAGGAAGACGGCACCACGCTTAGCTCATCGTCTTTGCGGGGCTCTCCCACCGTGCTTTTATTCGTCCGCGGTACTTGGTGCCCTTTTTGCAGCAAACAAGTGGCGAATCTCACCCACTACTACAACGAGATTACGTCAGCTGGCGCAAGGCTTATTTTGGTTACGCCCAAGCCCTTGGATACCACACGACGCGTAGCTGATGCATTCGGAGTTAATTTTGAATTTTGGTTAGATGAATCGTTGTCGGTCGCAAAGTCACTAGACCTACTGAGCGTCGATGGCGTGTCCGGCAAACACCGGGCCGACTATGGTAACGACGCCTTATGGCCGACATCGTTAGTTATTGATGCCGAGGGGGTCATTCAATTTGCCGAATTATCGCGATTTCGTGGACAGACCGAATCCCGAAAAGTTACTCGCAGTCGTTAAACGCCTGCAGAAATGATTCGTTTCGCTTGCTGATCGGCCACGACGTTTGTCGGTTTGTCGCTTGCAGCTGATTCCTCGAAGATCCCGGTCAGCCGCGGTCCAATGGCAGACACTTGCTGCCAAACCTCGTCTTCAGTTGTATCACCGTAGTACTCGCACGCAACATTGATAATTCCGCCGCCATTGATGACGTAGTCAGGCGCGTAAAGGATGTCTGCATCATGCAATCGTTGACCATCGCCGGGTGTCTCGAGTTGGTTGTTTGCGCTACCCGCGACAATAGATGTCTGCAACATTGGAATCGATTCGGCATTCATAATCGCGCCCAGCGCGCACGGCGCTACGACGTCAACTTTCTGAACCAAAATATCCTCAAGGGAGATTGACGTCGCACTAAATTCGTCTACGACCTTGCGCACACGGCCCGCATCGATGTCGGCCACGACAAGGTTTGCGCCGGCTTCATGGAGATATTTGCAAAGATAGTAACCAACCTGGCCCACGCCCTGCACGGCCACGGTTAGACCGGCAACGTCATTACGACCAAGCTTAAATTGCACCGCGGATTCGATGCCTTTGAAAATGCCATACGACGTCTTCGGCGATGGATCACCGCCCGCCATTCCGTCTACAGGCGACAGACCTGCAACATACTGTGTTTTTCGAGCAATCATCTCCATGATTTCGACCGTCATGCCGACGTCTTCAGCCGTGACATATGCGCCACCGAGCTGCTCAACGAAATCCCCGTAACGTTCGTAGAGCGCTGCACTGCCTGAGTATCCGGGCGTTTTCATAATGACGCCCTTGCCTCCGCCGAACTTCAATCCCGCCATGGCATTCTTGTAGCTCATGCCCTGGGATAGGCGTAACACGTCGTGCAGTGCCTCGGTGCTGGAGGCATAAGACCAAAGCCTCGTGCCGCCGGCTGATGGGCCGAGCGCCGTGGAATGGATGGCGATGATCGCCTGCAATCCAGTTGTCGCGTCATGGCAAAAGACGACCTTTTCGTGTGCGTCGAAAGCTTAATCATCGATAGGCGGACATGAAATCTCACGATTAATTGAAAAGTATCAGTGCTGGCGCGACAACGATTGCCGCGGCGCGGATTCTAGCACCCAATAATCATGCCGGCATAGATTCGCGTTGCTGCTAGCGCGAATGCGTGGCGTTAACCCTAGAATTGGACGTTAACGGCCTTGCACAAGAAACGCATGTAAGGATCCGCTGCTCGAAAGGCTGTCTCGACATTGCGCTGGAATTTGGGACTTAGCGCGTCCTTGATCGTCATGTTCTTAATCGCAATAAAGTCCTTCCGCTTGATGTCCTCGATCTGTGGATGTTCCTTATCAAAACCGCGCGGTGGTCTAGTCAACGTTGCTCCGCCAAGTTGAAAATGTCGCGCAAAATTCTTGTCGTCTCGAGCACGTTCCCATGCCGTCGGCTTGTCGGAAATTTTATCGCGAATACCTTTCAATGCATCCGATGCGGGACGCCACATTCCGGCGCCGAGAAACACTTCATCAGGATCAATGTGGACGTAATAACCTGGGGCGTGAACATCGCGTGCCTGCTCATGGCGAAACTGAATGCCTATATTGGTTTTATACGGGATTTTGTCTTTTGAGAATCTTGTATCACGATAAACTCTCATTAAAGACCCACCCATCCGTTTAGGAATCGCAGTAAATCGCGGTGCTATTTCCTCCAACGGTGCTTGCATCGATTGAATGAATCTTAACGCAACATCAAGAACATCTTCTTCGTAACATGTTTTGTTAGCGTTAAACCAGTCCCGATTGTTGTTATCGCGGAGCTCGGTCAGAAACTCAATTGCACTAAGCGTAAATCGAGCATTGCCATCGTTTGGCATTGTAACCTCTCCTCAGCAGGACTCGTTTTCGTTCGGATGAGGATACATGTCCGACTCATCTTCACCATCGCGAGGTGCAAGGCATACGAAGTCCTTTTCGACCAATATGCTTAAGCGCTCGCCATCATCAAGACGTTGTTCAGCCGAAATAGAGACCTGCTCGGACACCGCCCACTCCTGAACGTCCACGGCAGGAACACGGACGGTCATTACGTTATTCGAAATATGCGCCTCCGGCGCCACCGTTGCAGGTGAGCTTTCAAAAACGTACTCGAAGGCATTTGTGCCAGCGAAATGAACCCGTCCACGAACCAGGCCCTCAGAATTGGCCGTTTCAACCTCGGTTCTGGTGAGGCGCAAGCGAATCGAATTGTCGAGAATACGAAGTTTCAAATGAATTACTCAATACGGAGCTGGACGCACCATTAAATCACGACTATCGACGAAAAAATATCTCTGGTGCGGCGACCGGCGGAGGCTGTGTGAAAATAGCAATAACGTCATTGCGAGGAGGCTTAGCCGACGAAGCAATCCAGTTAACTCAGCGCTTTATGGATTGCTTCGCTACGCTCGCAATGACGGACAAGTCGCTTTCACACCATCTCGGCCAAGACCAGCCGCGAGCCCTGCTATCCTTTGCGCCACCCAAGTACCGGGCTTACCCTTGATCACTGACCCTTATTTCTACCTCGTCGCCATACCGGCCATCATGATTTACGGCATTTCTAAGGGCGGTTTCGCAGGCGGTCTGGGGGTCATCGCCGTGCCTTTGATGGCACTGGTCGTTTCCCCGCTGCAGGCGGCTGCCATCCTCCTACCCATCCTTTGCGCAATGGACTTGGTCGCTTTATGGACGTTCCGCGGCCAGTGGGTATGGCCTGAATTGAAACTTATCATTCCCGTTTCATTTATCGGCATCGCGTCTGGCACTCTGCTTTTCAGCGAGATGAGCCCGGCAATCATTCTGCTGCTGCTGGGCACAATCTCAATCGTATTCACTTTGCATCACTGGCTACAACACCTGCGATCCGGCAGCGCTCGTCAGAAAAATTTCGGCCCTGTCATTGGCATCATGGCAGCCGCAATATCCGGATTAACCAGTTTCGTCGCCCATGCCGGGGGCCCTCCGCTGCGCCAATATCGATACTGCTGGGCTTTTGGCTGCACAAAAGAGTATCGCAAGAATTTTTCTTTAAGTTTGTCTACGGTAGTTTATTTTTCGTCGGCCTTAAACTTACGTGGGACGGAATTAGCGGGCTGTAGAATTCTGTTTTAGTTGCGAAAACTCACGGTAATGAGTCGAGCAGCGAAGTCACCTGTGATGCATCCGGAAATCTTTCTACAAGATCGCTGGCTACGTCGCGCGCCGCATTGAATCGCCCCTGATCGCGCAGCATTGTTGCCAATGCCCAGTGAATGTCGAAATCGTAAAGAAATTGGTCTTTGATAGAGAAAAGAAACTCTGTTGCCGCTTGTGATTGGCCAAGAGAATTTAGTGCAATCGCATAAACGAAAGAATAGCGTGGATTAACTTGATTCAATTCCATCGCGCGTCGTAACTCAAGCAAGCCATCGTCCTGACGGCCGATACGGACTAGCACGAGACCCAGTGAATGGCGTAAGGCGGCTGCGTCTGGTGTCAACGCCAAACCTTCACGTAACACTTCTTCTGCATCGCTATCACGACCAGCTTGCCGATACATATCAGCAAAATTTATTCTCGCGATCGTAAAGTTAGGTTCCATTGATAGCGCTTGTGCAAATTCCTGTTCCGCACCCACAATATCGCCCGCGTCAATACGAAGGCTTGCAAAATAGGCGCGCGACTCCGGTCTTTCTGCACTTTCATCCAATGCGGCAATCATTTCGATTTCGGCCGTCGAAAATGGGCTCACGAACCTCACCGGCATTACGGAACGCAACGGCGATAGAATTCGCGCTGCTTCGATTCGCACGGAAAGAATGGAATCAGACAGCAGCGGCCCGGCTAACTCTGCTTGCGCGTCTGGTTGCAATCCGGAAAGCGCCCGCAGAGCACCGATCCGAACCAAAGGATCTCCATAACTCAGAGCCTCTTGAATCGTGTTTGCGGCGCCTTGGGACAATGGCGGTCGCAGTACTGACAATGCGGTCGCCTTAGCGATCGGTGGCGTCCCGGGGTCATTTATGGCCGTCAGGAGCTCGATGTTCGCATCAGGGGAACCGCTACTGGCAGCATGCAGAGCAAGCCCGAAATGTGGCCGGTCGCTAGCACCATACCAACGGTTCAAAGCAGCAACTGCCCATGCGGGGTCCTCATCATCGTGACATTGGTTGCACGCATTCGGCGAACCAGTCGCCTCAGTAAGGTCGGGTCGAGGTACCCGAAAACTATGATCGCGTCGGCTGTCGATGACCATGTAATCGCGAGCCGGCATATGGCAGTCAACACAGGCGATAGACTCCGCTGCATGCCGATGATGTTCCGTTGCGGCAAAGCGCGTCGGCAAGTGGCATCCTGCGCAAACCGAATTTGGATCGGGCCCGGTGTGTAGCTCACCACTATGCGGATCGTGGCAGTTACTACAACTAACCCCCGCCTGGTACATGCGACTTTGAATAAAAGAGCCATAAACGTAAACCTCGTCGTGCACTTGGCCGTCCGCAAAATACAGGCCTTCGTCCAGCAAAACGGGGGTGTGCGTATCCAGCAAGGGTCGTCCAAACTGGTAGTCGGCTACAGATACGGCGCGCCGGGAATGACAGCGACCACAAGCCTCTGGTTGTTTTGGAATCTGCGTGCGAAATTCCGTGCGAGCTGCTATCCCTGTCTCTAAGTTCATTTCCCACGTCGCACGCCCGGCGTCGTCCAGGTCGAGCACCAATCCAAATCGATTGTTGAACTCCCCACTCGCCGCTTGGTTGACATGATTGGATGCGGGACCATGACACGCTTCACAGCCGACGCTAATTTCCGACCAGGTCGATGCATACGAATCCGCGTCCGCAGCATAGTTTTTGACCAGGTTAGTCGAATGACATTCCGCACACATAAAATTCCAGTTGTGCTCACGGCCAGTCCAATGCAACGGATCTTCACTTACGATGGGTTCATTTGGATAAAGATGAAACCACTTCTGTCCGCCGTCCGCGTCGGAACGAGAATCCCACGCAAGCGGAAGTGCCTGCATACGGCCGTCAGTGAATTCAATTAAATATTGTTGCAGGGGTTCGACACCGAAAGTGTAAGCAATCTGAAATTCCTGCAAATTACCTTCTGCATTATCGGTCAACACGAAAAACTCATCGTCGCGTTGATAGAACTTGCTGGTCGTATTGAAGTACTGAAACTCTGCGTCGGAAAAATCGCCACGTACTGAATCAACCGATGCATGCTGCATGGCCTGTGCGTGATGCGAATTCTCCCAACGGGAAAATTGGATCTCATGACAAGCCCCGCAGGCTTCCGATCCCGAATATTGTGGAATCTCGACTTTTAACGCGGTTTCGGATTTATCGGCGGACGAACATCCAGCCAGGAAGATGAAGAAAACGAGGTTTATGCGGCGCAGCAGCACCCGCACAATATCTAAATCAAAAATCGCGACTAACGCGGGCTGAATAATCATAGTTTGGTTTGTTTTGTCAATCTCGTCAGAGACACACTGCAGCCGGCCACTGTGATTTGTTCAGTTTAAAGAAACCTAAGTAAACCACGAACTACCAATAACTATTCGGCGATTACATTTTCCGCCTGCGGGCCTTTCTGGCCGTCTGTCACTTCCATGGAGACCTTCTGACCTTCTTTCAGCGTCTTAAAGTCTTCCATTTGAATCGCACTATGATGAACAAATACATCTTGTCCACCTTCGTGCTCAACGAAGCCAAACCCTTTGTCATCATTGAACCACTTAACGGTACCCGTCACTCTTTCACCAGACGTACTTACCTCTTCAAAAATTTCGTCGTGTAACCGACAATAATCTTGATGTAAAACGCCAAACGAGTTTACTCGCAATTAGCCTATATGCTCTATTTTCGAGTTTATTTCTGCAGTTTCGGATTTTGAACCACACGACTAATTCTCGGTAAACCAGTGAATTATCGAGTTCTTTGTTTCTGGATTAGAGTCTCGGCGACTATCCGCCAAACGAAGTCATTAGGATGCACCTGCGCAAATGTACTCATCGGAATGCCCCGGCTAGCGGCGCCGCTGGACGTATCGACCGCTCAACTCTTGCACGGATTTACAACCAACGAGCGCCATGCCACGTTCGACTTCTGAGCGCAGAAGTCCGAGTGCATGTTCGACGCCGCGCTGCCCGCCGGCCGCGAGACCGAAAAGATATCCGCGCCCAATACTGCACGCAGTAGCGCCAAGGGAAAGCGCTTTTAGGACATGCGTACCGCGTCGAATACCACCGTCACAGATAATTTCAAGCTTATCGCCAACCGCTTCGGCGACCGGTGCAATGCAATCAACTGGCGCTGGCGATGTCTCAAGTTGCCGCCCTCCGTGATTGGACAGCATCACGGCGGTCGCGCCAGCGTCGACGGCTTTCTTTGCATCTTCGGCCGTTTGCAGGCCTTTAATGACTAACGGTCCATCCCATAAACTCGCCAACCACTCGACATCTTTCCAATTGATCGAGCGGTCGAATTGGCTATTGATGTATTCCATCACTCCACCACCAATTTCTTTGGATGCGCTCGGGCTACTGGTTACATTGACCATATCGAACTGAGGGTTTAACAGTGCGCGAACCGTCCAGGGAAAATGGCGTGCGTAACTCATCGCACTACGAAAATTAATTTTTGGCGGCACGCCAAATCCCGTAATTAGATCCCTTTCGCGATTTCCTGCGACGGGCGTATCGACCGTTAGACACAGCGCCTTGTACTTCTGCTGCTTACAACGCTCGACAAAATCTCGGGTAATCGCGCGATCCTTGAATATGTATACCTGATACATTTTCGGGCCCGCTGATATAGCAGCGACATCTTCAATCGAGGTCGTGGCGAGTGTGGATAAACTATAAATCGTACCAAGTTTATGCGCAGCTTTAATAACAGCCGCTTCTGATTCGTGATGAAAAAGACGCGATGCGCCCGTTGGTGCCAGGAACACCGGCCATTCGATTTCCTGACCCAAAACAGTCGTCTTTGTGTCGATTAGACTTACATCCGACAATTGTGTTGGAAGCAACTCATAGTCGTTGAAGGCGTCCGAATTACGACTCAATGACAATTCATCGTCAGCACCACCATCCAGATAATTGAATATCGGCCAAGGCAAATTTCTTTTGGCCAACGCGCGCAGATCAGTCACGTTGTGACAGTCCGACAGCCTTCTTATATTTTTTTTATCACGTCGCATTTGTTTTTTGTTTCCAGACCCTGATCAGTTCAAAACCAAGCAAGACAAGAAGGTGCACGAGCCCCGGCAAAAAATCAAATGCGACCAATATCCAATGAATGAATGTCAGTGCGGCAGCCAAATAAACCCAGCAGTGCAAATTCTTCCAACCCTGCCTTAAAATCTGCACCATTCGATCATTGCTCGTCACCGCCAGAACCAAGAAAATGCCGAATGCCAGCCAGCCGGTCCACATCGAAAAATCAGCGCCTTCCTCCAATATCAGGTCAAGCGTCTGCTTTCTATCCAAATAGACCAGCGTGTGTAGGAACGCGTAAGCGAACACTGCGACGCCAATATAGCGACGCCGGCGCAGTAGCCACCTTGGCCATGCGGAAGCCGGAAGCATCAGGCGGCAAGGCGTAATGGCCATGGTTAAGATCAGTAATCGCGCCGAGAATTCTCCCGAGATATGAATCACCTCTCCGTAGAAAAGCACCTCTGTTTGCCACGCATAAATCAACCACAGGAGCGGTAAGGTCAGGATCATCCATACAAAACCTTTAGAATTGGTAATTCGCCCTATTCGTTCCACCGTCTGCTCCACCTCAATTGACCTTCTGCGCCTGGCATCGCTAGTATGCCTATTACCTATCGATTCGCGCGAACCCTTGAGGCAAATAGTAATGCAGTCATTTAGATCAAGAACTCTCCTTTCCACCACCCTGCTGACGCTGTTCGCATGGTCCGTATTCGCTGCGGACATCCTCGATGCCAACTCAGCATCCGCTAATGAAATGGCATCCTTGCCGCACATGACGATGGCATTAGCAGACTCTATTGTCGCCAGCAGGCCGTTCGAAAATATTGGTGAACTGGACGAACTCCTAAGTTCGACTCTCGATGAAGAAGCACGCGAGGCGTTATATGCAGCGCTCTTCGTGCCCATTAGCCTGGACAACGCCAGCAACGCCAACATCCAGTTAATACCTGGCGTCGGCAGCCGGATGGCACACGAGTTTGAAGAGTATCGACCGTATACGAGCATCGAACAGTTCAGACGTGAAATCGGCAAGTACGTTGACGAAGCAGAAGTCGCCCGGCTCGAACAGTACGTCACTCTCCAATAACGTCACCACACCCTGCATGGCACGTCCCGTAAATTCGCACCGGGCGAGGACGCACGCATGACAGATCAACAGCCAAATACGCCGTTGCAAGAAACGGCCTTTGACAGCTGGCGCTCGATTTCGATCTCGCTGTACATGGCGTTGGTTGGATACAGCGTACTGGTTGGCATACCCGTCATCAGCACGGCATGGGTAAATCTCCTTGGTTTTACGGAAGTAGAAGTCGGGCGTGTCGCGGGGGCAGATCTCGGCGGCTTATCGCTGGGTGCATTATTCACTGCCGCGGTAATTGCGAAACTTAACCGCCGCCATCTGGTGATTGGCTCCGCAATTATCGCAATGGCGGCGAACGGACTATGCACAATAAGCGTCGATTACGATCAAGTCCTGTGGCTAAGATTGATGGCCGGGTTTGGCAGTGGTGTATTCACAGCAGTCTCTATTGCGACACTAGGTGCATCGTCCAAACCAGCACGTTCCTTTAATATGTTGCTGTTCTTTTTTGCCTTCACGCAGGCGCTCGAAATTTACTTTTTACCCAAGCTTTCAATGAGCGGGATCTACACGGCATTCATCGTCGCAACTTTAATAGGCTTGCCGTTAGTTAGCTGGTTTCCGCCCAGACCCGAATCAGCAAACAAAGTGTTGGATCCAGACCTTGCAACGACTGACAATCAACCCCTACACGTCCCAGCCTACGTACCGTGGCTTTGTCTCGGCGCGATTGTCGCAACTTACATCAACATTGGTACGTATTGGACCTACATTCAGCTAGCAACGATTGATACGCCGGCTGATCCGGACATCGTCGCGAATGTATTGTGGGCTGCATCATTCTTTAGTGTTGTGGCCTGTCTATTTGCAACGTTCGTCAGTAATCGTTTCGGCCTGGCAAGGCCATTGCTAATCACGTTGGTCGTTCAGGCTGCAGTCGTTGCCATGCTTGCAACGGGAATCACTGACTTGAAAATCATCGTCAGTGTTTTCATGTTCAACTTCCTCTGGATATTCATTGACGTCTACCAGATGTCCACGATCGCCAATGTGGATAAATCGGGACGTTTTGCCGCGCTAATCCCCGGGGCACAAGGCCTGGGACAAATCATCGGACCGAACATCGCCGCCACTATTCTTGGCATGGGCCTCGGCTACGACGCCGTATTTATAATGTGTGCATGCGCAGTACTAACAGGCATGTTGATTTACCTATACATATATATCGAACTACGCAAAGTAATTCCTGCGCTGGCTGATGCTGGATAAAATTCAAAGCTAGCCGGTATTTAGCTATTCGCGGTTGATAGCTCTCCATCTCCGCGAACCTTCTCACCATTCGCTGATGAAATTATTTTTCCTAACAGGCGAAATGCATTCCACAGCACCAGCCACATTCCCAACATTAACGCGATGCCAGAAATTGCGAAGACTACAAGGAACGGTCTAATTTGCAGCGCCATTTCCTGGAATGAGGCGCCTTCGTACAGCCCTCTGCCGATTCCCGCCATGACCAATGCAAAAAAGAATATGGCTAGAGAAACATTGGTAATCCAGAATCCCGTCATGACTTGTTTCGAACAACTCGCATGAACATTTTCCGGCAACTCCTCCCGGATCACATAGAACAGAGACGAAAGAAGAATCATTGTGTTGATTCCAATCGTACTGCCCATTGCGTGTGCGACCGTGATATGTGTTCCATGTGTAATGAGATTAAATGCAGGCACCGAAATAATGAGCGCAAGAACTAAATTGATGAATACCCAAATATCCGCGGCGAACATAAATCGATAGGCATTGCAGTGCTGATTTTTCTGAAACGTAGTCAAAGAAGCGCGCCAGTCCCACAGGATTTTCCCGAGAATAAATAATTCGGTCATGCTGATTGCGTATGCTAAAACGCGAATCCAGGTTTGAGACGGGACAAGGTAAGTGTGATGTGCCCAGCCGAATATCAGGTTTGTAAGCCCTAGAAAGAACAGTCCGTAGGCCATTTTTGATTTCGCCGCATCCTGATTACCCGCGATGCGAGTTGCCACATAAATCGCCGTGCCATAAACCAGCATGTTCCAAGACCCAGTTAGCGCACCGTAAGATTTCCACTGCACAATAATTTCGCGCACCATACTTTCGCGAAAATATGGAATCAGCCATAGATAGGACTCGCAAAACGTGATGAAGAAAAATACGATTCCCGTACCCCACATCCAGTAGTAAACGGGCCACGGCTCCTTGTACTTTTTAAGCGTATTAAAATAGTTAACACCGAATAAAATCCATGTCAGGAAAATGGGCAAGCTTAAGATCGCGGGAAACATGAAGTATTCGCGGCCACCGAACTTTCCGGTGACATAGCTATACAAGATCGCAATACCCGTAACGATAAACACCCAAAAGTGAATTTTGGCCGCGTTGGGCGACCATAGAGACAACTTCTGTTGGCATGGCAAATAGAAATAGATACCACCGATCGCGGCGAGAAAAATCCACGACACCACCATAGACACGTGAATCGGGCGCGTACGATTGAAGAGAAGCTCTTGCAGGAAATCCGGAAACAGAAACTGAAATCCGCCGATCACACCGAAAAACATACCGATCGCAAGTGACACTATGCCCAAGCGTAAGAAGTTCAGACCAATAAGGTCATTTTGTCGTGCAATCATTGCGGATCGTCCTCTTGTCTTACCGTGCCGTACCAAGTCACGTCATAGTTTTTTGGCGGATAGGTGCCGGTCGTGTCAACGAATCCCAAAAAGGCAACCACGTCTGATGTTTCCTCAGGACTGAGCCCGAGATTAGGCATAGTCGCCGTGCCTGCGGCAATGAATGCGCCCGCATAAGCGGCACCCCGATTCGAAATTACATTGGTCAGGTCTGGACCCATGTAACCGCCCAAGCCATAGAACTGATGGCACGCCATGCAGTTGTATTCCTGATAGACCTGTTGGCCACGGCGCGCTTCGTCACTTATTTCGGGACCGTGTGCAACTTCCGTCCCGGCGGTGTAGATGTACGCCGAATAGAAAACGAAAGACACAAATAGCGTGCCGAATATCATTCGATTGTTGATGATTTAAACCCCTGATCCCCGACCGGACTGCGCGAATAGAAGGCGTCCGGAATGCGGAAATGCTAACTGATTTTGGACCAAATAGGGTTCAGGAAGATTGCTTAAATTTGAGGTTTTTCCGTATTATTTTCCATATTCTTGTATTTTATTGGTACATTTTTCTAAATTGTGATCAATATATGGATCATCGGCTTACCCAGACTCGGACGAAATCTCTATGGATCGGAAAGACAAGGCGATATTAAAGGCGCTACAGGAAGATGCGACCCTAACGGTGGGCGAACTAGCAGAGACGATCGGCCTGTCAAAATCGGCCTGTTGGCGACGCATTCAGAACCTTGAAGAGTCCGGCGTCATTTCAGCTCGGGTAACGCTACTTAACCAGGAGTCGCTTGGTTTGAATCTCACCGTATTTGCGGCAGTGCGCACGCACGAACATACGGCCGATTGGTTTAATCAATTTCACCGTGTCACCACCGCCATGCCAAATGTCATGGAAGTGCACCGCATGAGTGGCGACGTCGACTACCTGATCCGAGCGGTTGTTCCAGACATGAAACGCTATGACGAGATGTATCGAGAAATGATTACGAAGGTCAACCTATTCGATGTAAGCTCATCTTTTAGTATGGAGACCATCAAATATACAACGGCCCTGCCGCTCGATTATCTTTGAACTATTTCGCCCCTGTTAAGATCAGAGCATTATGAATGTATGCAAACTCACCCAGTGTTGATCGTCGCATCGCCAAATGGTTGCTCATTTGCTGTGCACTGGTGTTTGTAATGGTCGTGTTGGGCGGTGTCACTCGCCTGACTGGCTCTGGCCTTTCGATGGTCAATTGGCGGCCTGTCACTGGCATTCTTCCGCCTCTGGGCGACGCCGCCTGGACTGAAGCATTTGCGATGTATCAAACGTCACCGGAGTTTCAAAAGGTAAACTCGCAAATGAACGTGCAGGATTTCAAGGGCATATTTTGGCTCGAGTACCTGCATCGATTATTAGGTCGTACCATAGGCATAGTATTTTTTGTGCCTTTTTTAGTTTTCGCCTGGAAAGGCTACATCCGTCGAAATGAATGGCCTAAATACACTGCCATGTTTGTACTCGGTGGGATGCAAGGCGTGCTGGGTTGGTACATGGTGAAAAGTGGTCTGGTCGACAACCCACACGTGAGTCAATACCGACTGACTGCGCACTTGCTGGCCGCGTTCGCAATCTACGCATACATGTTTTGGGTTGCGCTCTCACTCTTGTACCCAAGCGAAAATACAAGCGTTCACCCGTGGTACAAGAAAACTTTAGGCCTGCTCGGGCTGATTTCAGTTACCGTGGTATCCGGCGGGTTCGTCGCCGGCCTCAAAGCTGGCAAGGTGTACAACACGTTTCCAATGATGGGCGAGTACTGGATTCCGCCGGGATCTTTTGCGCTTGAACCGTGGTGGCGAAATTTCTTCGACAACATAGCGACGGTACAATTTGATCATCGGGTGCTCGCGCTGACAACGTTCGCCCTGATCGTCGCGTACTGGCTTAAGTTCCCGAAAACCGAGCTGCCGATGCGCATTCGGAAAGGCGTCAATGCCCTACTGCACACTGCGATACTGCAAGTTGTGCTCGGCATAAGCACTCTGCTGCTTGTCGTCCCCATTCCTTTGGCGGCCGCGCACCAGGGCGTCGCGATGGTGCTATTTACTGTCGCTTTATTTGTTTGCCATGGGCTGCGACGAACCTAGTGGTCCACCAAGGTAGGTTTGATGGATACAGCGAGTTGTGAAGCGGTTGACCGCTAGGCGGGTCTCGCCAGTAATGGCGTGTCCTTACCAAGAGGCGCAACAACGCGGACGACCGCTTCACGACTCGCCCGAAGGGAGTCCCCCGAATGATCCAAGCCGGCGTTGCAGCCCTTGTAAAGGACTCGCCATTCACTGCGGACTGCGCCTTGTCTTGGATCATTGGGGGGCTCTGTATCCATCAAACCTACCTTGGTGGACCACTGGTATCTGATCTGCATTGAGAACAACCGAATAGCAGAAATATTCTGGTAGACTTCTGCGCTACCAAAATCCACGTTGTGGTGTAAGAGTCCATAATATGCGACGCCACACGGCTCACTACTTTCCAAAATTAGAGTTAAACAATGAGCAATGTACCTACAGATATTGAAATCGCACAGGCCGCCAACAAGCATCCGATTTTCGAGATCGCGACGAAATTAAACATTCCTGCCGACGACATCATTCCGTTTGGCAATGACAAGGCGAAAATTGGCTACGATTTTTTAAATAGTATTGGCGACAAGGAAGATGGCAAATTAATTTTGGTCACTGCAATTTCTCCGACACCGGCCGGCGAAGGTAAAACGACTACAACGGTCGGCCTGGGTGATGGGCTAAATGCGATCGGTAAGAATGCGGTGATCTGTTTGCGCGAACCCAGTCTTGGACCGTGTTTCGGAATGAAGGGCGGCGCTGCCGGCGGTGGTTACGCGCAGGTTGTTCCTATGACGGACATCAACCTGCACTTCACCGGCGACTTTCATGCAATAGGGGCCGCGCACAATCTCCTTTCCGCGATGATCGACAATCACATGCATTGGGAGAACCAACTCAATATCGATCCACGCCGTGTAACCTGGCGACGGGTTGTCGATATGAATGATCGGGCATTGCGAACGATCACGTCCGGACTCGGCGGCTATCACAACGGCGTTGTGCGGGAAGCCGGATTCGATATAACGGTTGCCTCCGAGATTATGGCGATCTTCTGTCTCGCAACAGACCTTGAAGACTTACGGCAAAGAATTGGCAACATTACGATCGGGCATACGCGCGATAAGACGCCGGTTAAGGCTAGCGACTTGCAGGCCGAAGGCGCAATGACCGCACTACTTCGCGATGCTCTGCAACCTAACCTGGTACAGACGCTGGAGAACAATCCCGCATTAATGCATGGCGGTCCGTTTGCGAACATCGCACATGGCTGCAACTCGGTAATTGCCACGAAGACCGCACTCAAGCTCGCCGACTACGTGGTGACAGAAGCGGGTTTCGGCGCTGATCTTGGCGCCGAAAAATTCCTGGACATTAAGTGTCGCAAAGCCGGCTTACATCCAGACGCTGTCGTGCTTGTTGCAACGACCAAGGCGCTCAAGATGCACGGCGGTGTCGCGAAGAGTGATCTCAAAGGCGAGAACGTCGAGGCAATCGTCAAAGGTTGCGAAAACCTGGGTCGACACATTCGAAACCTGGGTCAATTTGGCGTACCGGTTACCGTCGCAATCAATCACTACATCACTGATACCGATGCAGAACACCAGGCAATCATAGACTACTGCGAGGAATTCAACGTGACCTGCACTGTCTCCTCGCACTGGGAGCACGGCGGTAAGGGCGCGGTGCCACTTGCTGAAGCAGTTGTCGATCTTATCGGTGGGCAAAGATCGCAGTTCCGCCCGCTTTACAAAGACGACTTACCTCTCTGGGAAAAAGCCCGCCGAATCGCACGATCCATTTACGGCGCCGATGACATCATTGCCAACAAGAAAGTTCGCAACCAATTCGAACAATTCGAAAAAGACGGCTACGGACACTACCCGATCTGTATGGCGAAAACGCAATACAGTTTCTCTACCGACCCGCAATTGCTGGGTGCGCCAACAGGACACGATGTTCCCATTCGCGAAATTCGTCTCGCAACTGGTGCGGAATTTCTGGTGGTTGTCTGCGGCTCCATCATGACGATGCCCGGTTTGCCACGTGCCCCTGCTGCGGAACAGATCAGCGTCACCGAAAACGGTAGAATCACCGGCCTCTTCTAACGCCCGGCCAAGTCATCATTTCGCTCTACTGCTAAGCTATTAATCGATAGAGACGCCTCTGCAGGCGTTATACTGCGATTCGAATCAAAATCATGTAATGTTTTGAATCTTCAGTCTTTTATCTATCAAAGCAGCGGTTGAACCGCAGCTCCCAGCAAGGGGAAATGATGAAAACTTGGGCCGTCCGTTTGTTGCTCATTCTCAGTTGTATTGTGCTATCTCAATCAGTTTCTGCTAAGGGAGAAGCACAGAAGCGCTGGGAGCGAATGAACCAGATTCGCCAGGACAAGTTTGACCTCGTCTTGCCAGAAGTCATGCGTGAAAACGGTGTGGATATGTGGATCACCGTGAATCGCGAGGGATTTGACGATCCGCTGACTGAAGATTTCGGTAAGGGTTATACAGGCTCCTACGGTTACTACATCTTCACCGATCGAGGTGAAGGCCGTATCGAACGTGCAATTCTCGGCGTAGAAACCGCATTAGTGGAAGACAATGGTGCCTACGATATTTTCGGCAGCGCAACAGACCTAAAAGCATTCGTTGACGAACGTAACCCACAATCAATTGCCTTGAATTTTGCACGCAATATTGGTGCTGCGGACGGATTGAGTCATACCAGCTATCAGAAACTCTCTGAAGAATTAGGGAGCACGTTTGCGGAGCGATTTGTCTCTGCAGAGAAACTAGCCTCAGATTTCCGATCGCGACGAGTTGCTTCTGAGATTGCAGCGTTTGCCTGGGCCGGCGAACTTTCGCGAGACATCGCCGAACGCGCCTTCTCCAATGAAGTCATAACGCCCGGCCAAACAACACTCGCAGAAGTCGCCTGGTGGATGCGTGAACAACAGTTCGAAAACAACCTGGGGACCTCCTTTGGCATGCCCTCGGTCTACATCACGGGGCCGGACGGGTTTGTCGCGGTCTCCGACGACCACGTCATTCAACGCGGAGATTTCCTCGCAATTGACTGGGGTGTTGGCTACATGAATTTTTATACCGACATGAAACGTCATGCGTACGTGTTACAGGAAGGCGAAACACACCTACCAGACAGCTTACAAAAAGCATTCGACAACGGACGTGCCGTGCGCGACATATTGAAAGCCAACATCAAAGCCGGCAGAACGGCGGGTGAAACCTTTGAATTGCTCAATGCTCACATTAATGACGCCGGGTTTAGGGTCATGGAAACATTCAACAACCCAACTGACGATCCCGATATTGTGGACGTCATTATCGGGTGCCATTCTGTTGGAAACTTAGGGCATGGCATCGGTCCATCCATCGCATGGTTCAATCCAGAACGCATGACCTACGTGATTCAACCAACCAATTTATTTTCCATCGAGTTGTTTGCCTATACGGCCATTCCTGAATGGGGTGGTAAGAAGTTGCGCATCCCGTTGGAGGATGACGCGATTGTTACAACGCGCGGAGTGGAATGGTTATACCCCGTCAATCAGAAAGTATTGCTCATCCGATAATAGAAGAAACAATTTTCGCGAGAAACCTGATGAAACATAGAAAATTACGTTTGGTTGGAATTTGTACAATCCTCGTAGCCGCAGACTCTGTGCAATCCGCTTGGGCGCACCACTCTTTCGCGACCCATTACGATAGTCAGAACGTGGTTGAAATTTCTGGCACCTTATCGGCCGTTAAAATGCGCAGCCCGCACTCGATTTTCAAGGTCGATGTGGTTACTGCGGACGGCTCAACGGAAACCTGGGACGTTGAGGCGCATGCGGTCCCGATTCTGCGCAGGCTCGGCATTGATCGCGATACGCTAAAAGTCGGCGATGAAGTCAGAATTCGTGGCCCACGAAGCCGTCGGCCGGAAAAACTGCTTTTGTTTGGCGCCGAAATAAATACCAGCAGTGGTGAACAGTTCGAAATGCTCAATTCGATACGACGGCCGCCTGAGCGTCGTGTAAGCGATACGCGCAATGATGTCGACGGCGTCGATCGCCTTACAGGAATTTGGATGACATTCATTAGCGGACAACGCGTTGCAGACTCTCCGATGCCACTCAATGCAGCCGGTGAGGCTGCACGAGGCAATTTCAACGCGCACGACAACTCGTCATCAGAGTGCGTCTCACCGAATCTCCCCTCACTGCTGATGATTCCCTACGCGTATGAAATAACCAACTATCGAAACACGATTACTATTTTTCACGAATACGGACGTGTCTCTCGGCAAGTCCGGCTCGGATCAGGCGAGGGAAACGTCACAGACCCGATGTATGGCAGTCGCACTGGCCGTTTTGAAAATGATACCTTGATTGTCGAGTCGACTAACTTTCCCGCAATGTCCGCCGGGCTGGCATCCGGTTGGGACCCCAACGGAAATGGCGCTGACATACCCTCAAGCGCAGACAAAAAACTAGTGGAGCAATACACGGTAAACGAAGATGGATCACAGTTATTTCTAAGTTACACCGTCAGTGATCCAGAGTATTTGACCACGCCCTTTACCACTAACATCACCTGGTATCGCATGCCTGAAGATTCTCCCATTTATGAATTCGACTGCGATGCCGAGATTGCTTCGCGCTCCACGCAGAATGCAGTGGAGGTTGAATAGGCTGGATCGAACTTTATAGCTGGTCAGTATTGCCAGGTATCCAATGCGCCTAATTTGGAACTACCTATGGCAGATCCAGGAAGTAGAAGAAAGACCCCAAATTTTTCTTGTATCTGAGAGATTCATAAAGCGCTTGTGCGTTGATATTGGTAGTCGCGGTCTCCAGCAGAATGCCTTTCGAATCCGTTTCGAGCGCGAAGTCTCGCGCTTTATTCATTAGCAGTCGGCCGACTCCCTGCTTCCGTGCCGAATTTTCAACGTACAAATCATTTAGTATCCAAATCGGCAATGCTGAGACAGATGAAAACGACGGAAACAATTGAGTAAACCCGCAACAACTGCCGTCGCCATTGTCACCGACAAAAATTCTTGATTCGTCTTTTTCTATTCGATTCTTTAGAAATGAACGGGCCAGATCGAGATCACTCGTCTGCTCATAGAACATTCGGTATCCATCGAAAAGGCGGGTTAGTTCGTCAATGTCGGCCATTGCCACGGATCGCACGTGAACGCTCAATTGAATATTCCTTTGGGGCAGCGTGCCTATATCAAGAGACAATTCCAGACTTCCAAACATCAACAGTGGACTAAACAGACTTCCAAGGGTGGTGGACGTGGTGCGAAAGGGCGTTTATTCGTCCTATACTCCGAACCCGTGCTGCGTATATATGGGAGCTCGAGTCAAAGCTGCGCGAATACGGGATCGAGAGTCCGTTCCCACAACGCGATTTGAATCTGCGCCGTGGCTGGCCGCCGGAGAAATCGAAAACGAATGAGGTGCCGAATGAAATTCAAACCCATGAGACCCAGGCGTGCATATCGATTGAAGCTTGTGAGCGCAGCTTTGGTCCCGTTGGTCTTTGTGGCATGTACTGCGCCGCATGAAGACCCCATTGCGGATGAACGCATTGAGGTCAAAGTTGTTGTCGTTACAATGTTCGAACGCGGTGCGGCACGAGGTGATGTGCCCGGTGAACTGCAATTGTGGTTGGAACGCCTGAACCTGGATACAGAGTTCGACTTCCCTATGGGTGAGGACCTTCTGTACATGAACGACGATGGCGTTATGGCAATCATGACCGGCGGCGGAATTCCAAACGCGACGGCGTCAATGATGGCGCTTGGCGGCGACCCACGATTCGATTTCACCCACAGCTATTGGCTGATCGCCGGAATTGCGGGTGGTGATCCTGAAGATGTGTCACTGGGATCGGCGGCGTGGGCACGCTACGTTGTTGACGGTGACCTCGCGTATGAAATTGACGGTCGCGAAATTCCAGATGATTGGCCCTACGGGATAATTCCGCTGGACGCGAAAAGGCCGACCAAAGATCCGGCGGAGTTAAACCCTAAACGTCGTCCGAGTACCATATCGTTTGATCTAAACCCGGGCCTCGTCGAATGGGCGTTTTCAATTACGCGCGAGCTGGATCTGGGCGATGGACCGGGAATTGCGTCCTACCGACAAGCCTACGATGGGCACCCTGCTGCGCAACGACCACCCTTTGTAACGATCGGAGACAGTTTGAGTGCGAGTACCTACTGGCACGGCGCGCTCCTCAATGAATGGGCAAATGACTGGGTGCCACTATATGCAGGTGAGGATGCGAACTTTATGACGTCCGCCATGGAAGACAGTGGCACATTGACAGCAATGTATCGGCTTGCCCGAATGCAGCGGCTCGATACGGACAGAGTTCTTGTATTGAGAACGGTCAGCAATTACACAATGCCGCCAATCGGCGAGTCAGCCGTCTGGAGTAAGGCTCAGCCGTACCCGGGCGATGGCATGCCATCATTTGAAAACGCGTTTATCGTTGGCAATACCGTAGTACAAGCCATCGTAAGTGACTGGACTACTTACAAGCACGAATTACCCAATAGCGATTAGTCTGCCTGGGACGCCTGTTATGCGTGGTTTTGGCGCGCCCGGAGAGATTCGAACTCCCGACCGGTGCGGTAGCACTGCTCTGCCAGTTGGATAGGAGGCCTCTGCGAGTACACGGTTCGAAGGCAGCCGCTATTATCGAGGATAAGCTGACATCAGAGCCATTATTTCCACAACGCTCAAGGAAATGTTAGATTTCCATTGATCCTAATGGCAGGTTTGCCCCCGGAAGCAGCCGTTAGGCTGGAATGAGTGGAATAGTCTGCTTGTGACCCAAAGCAGACATTGCCTCGGCAGACCAATAGTTGGCTACCGATAGAATTAACAACAATTTCCAGAGGAGAGAAATATGCTTCGAATTGCACTGTTTGGCCTTGCGTGTCTTTTAGCAGTTCCAGCATCGGGTGAGCAGTTCGTTCCCGCCGACTTTGATGTTCCGAAAGTTCTTGAAACTGATCGGGTTCGGCTGAGAATGCTGACAGTCAATGATGTTGTTAGGGACTACGACGCGGTGGTGTCGAGCACCGATCATTTACAGGAGACTTTATCCTTCGGTTCTTGGCCAATCGGCTTGACTTTGGAGCAAAATCTTATTGATTTGGGATGGCACCAAAAGGAGTTTCAACAAAGGACCTCCTTTGCCTATACTGTGGTCAGCCTTGACGAGGATATAGTATTAGGCTGTTTGTACATTAACCCGTTCACAATCGGCGGTTATGACGCCATAGCAAGAATGTGGGTACGGACAGACATGCTCGATGCGGGGCTGGATCAACACCTTTACGAAACTGTAAAAAAATGGCTTGCGGAAGAATGGCCATTTGACAAAGTTGCATATCCACGTCGCGACTTACCGTTGGACGCCTACAACAAACTTCGGAATCAGCAGAATGACTAACAAATGATTTGTAGATGTGCCAGCGCAATGATTATTTCGCTCTCGCTGATCGCTTGCGGCAAATCGGCCAACTCTGGGGACCAACAACACGCGAATGGATTAGTCGTCACGGCCGAATCGTCTTTTTCGAATATTGGATACCGCGCTTCATTATAGCCCAAGTCTAATGGTGGACCCGTAGCTGTTCATCCGCATGCTCCTGGCTTTTTAAAAAAGGACTAAGTGTTGTCCAAAAAATACGGCTAGGTTATCGATATGCCCGAATGACAAAATAGGCTGGCGGCTTTAGCCGGGTTGACCCCTGGATTTCAGGATCCAACAGGCACCTAACATCATCAAGAAGATGGGGAAACACGGCACGTAGGGGAAAAACGGCGTGTAGACTCCAATCGTATTCAGTACGGGTACGCCGAACCCAAACTCATAAACCTGCTTACCCCAGGGTGAACCGAATGAAACGCCGGCCAGGCCGGTGGCCACGGCCGCGACACCGGGCAGCAAGTATAGTAACTGGCTGGTACCCGCGGTCGTCGATGGCCCAGTTGCTTGTGGCCAGCGCTTTTTAGTCCACGCTGCCATCCGTAGGCCCCAGGCCAGGAAACCCGCCCAGTAGTAAACGTAGTCGAGAGCATTGGGGTTGTTGTAGTAGAACAGGTTCCACCAGTAGGCGATCCAGGCATATATCCACAGCCAGTAAATCCCACTCTTGTGCAAGAACTTCCACTGTTTGGCGGACAAGCGGCTGCGGCCAAATTTGAAGGAGGTGAGCACCATGGAGATGAGAAGAAAATAACCGCCGACACCCTCGATGACATCGCTCAGGGCATAAACTTTCTCGACGTAGTACTCGGTATGCTGCGTGACCAGCCAGAGAATAAAAAATAGCTGCCAGGCCATGGCTGCGGCGAAGGAAAGCCCAATGAATTTTCGATTGCGCAAAATCCAGCGACCAAACGAGCCGGGGAAAAGAACGTTGACCGAAGATGCCGCAAAGGCCACAAATAACAAAGGCACCGCACAGCGCACGGAAAGCTGGATCATTGAGGAGACGACGCGAGCGCTGCTCAACTCGACGCCCATCATTGAATAAACCATCACGGTGGATATTGGCAGCGTGATCAGCCAGAACAGGTTCCAACTATTGATGATTTTGCTCTGTAGCAAAGTCGCTAGATTTGCACTCATAGACCTGAGACTCGTTAAACTTCCAAGAAAACTACCGAGGGTTTTTCTTGGCGGCCCACCACGTAATGAATAGGCTAAGCGTTATGAAGCCTATAAATACGACCATTGCGGTGACGTTTGGTCCGGACTCATTCATTGCCGGTGCCTCGTTACAAAGTCGTTATCCGCTTCGAGCCGATTGATAATGCGCACATACAAGACAGACATGACAATCGATGATCCAATCAGGATAAAGCCCAAGGCCATGCCCCAGGGCATCGATGATCCAAAAAATGAAGTCGCATACGCATCCGGAATTTGAAGACCTATGATACCGTAGCCGATATACGCGCCAATTAGCGAAATAGAAAATCCCCATCGCAATCGACTGCGTTTTTTCAGCATAGCCTGAAAAGCGGGATCATCGAATATGGTTGCTGCGTCGCTCATAAATTCCCCGCTTTTCTAGTTTTTGTTTTTGGAAATCTCGCTAGCAAGTGCCGGATTATCGGCCGCGATGTTTGCAAGTATAAGCGAACGCGCATTATTCGGTGATTGTTCGACATCACGTCGGAGTTCGTTCACTTCAGCAACCGTAAATGGAATGAATTCGGTCGGCAACTGTTCTCGACTAAAGCGCTGCACCAACCAATTCATCAGTTCCGATACTTCGGCATCCGTTAGCGCAGCATGTGCCACACCCGGCACGCGAATCAAAAACTCCCTTCCAGCCTGAGAATGCAAGAAGTAACCAATGAAATCGTTCATTGGCGGAACTCTACCAGCAGACCCTTCTGCGCCCGGCAGATGACAGCCCTGGCAGTGCAACATGTAGTTTACTTGTGCTTTCTGATCATCTGCGAACGCTGCATTAGTACACAGCAGTCCGATCGTCAAAATAACCAGGTTGCGATTTACGGCCACTGATCACCGGCGGCCTCAACAATTTTCTTGCGCAATTCTGTCGCTGCACCTGGGCCTTTAGTTAGCGTTTCTGACTGAACGCGTATTACATCGGCGTTCGTGAAAGGCAACACATCTGTGACGTCTCCATCGCTTAATTCGAACACAGCGTAGTTCAACACATTCGCGATTTGATTTGAGGACAACATGCCGCTATTGCCGGCCATCACTCCAAAATACGGCATCCCTGCAACTTCAATATTACCCATGAGACCGAACGAAATCGCAGTAATTAGATACGCGCGACCACCCTCGATTTTGGCTATGGATGACACGCGGTTTCTAATTGGCGGAAATACTCCGGGTATTCCAACGCCGTCAGGCAAATGACATGCCGAACAAATCACATAATCATCTGCTGCATACTGGATAGTTGGTTCATCCGCCAAGGACGGTCGCCCGACCACGACGAACAAAGCAATCATTCCACCGACAAGAACCGTGACGATTATTTTCATTCGTCCAGCGCCGCACCAATCACAATAGCGGTAGAGCAATGATAGGCTGCGCTTGAGGTTCCGAGACACCAGTTGAGGTCGTTTGAAGCACGCGGATTATAGACAGGCCGATCGCCTTCGTTACGCATGCAAAGACAATTTCCGCAGGAAGATTTTCCGCAACAATCGTTGTACGAAATGATGTAATTCTTTCCATCAACCGGATTTTCGCAGGTGCCAATCCACGTAATCGGCGACATTTCGGTCCCAGGGGGGCACGAGTTCATCGAACCACCACAACAATCGCACAGGAATCCGTCGATCGCGCAATAGCGCCAATAATCACAACCCGCAGTGTCGCCCTCCTCAAGCGGTGCAGGCGTAGCACTATCTTGAGACCGTGCAACGGGTAACAACGGCAGCGTTGCCGCGCCGCCAACGACCACACCGGCTAGCTTGCCGAGAAAACCCCGTCTGGACGTATGCTGTGCAATGCCACGAATCGTGCTTTCAGTGGACTTATCGAGCCAACTATCAAAAAACTTCATTTTTCAATTTCCTTAACGAGTTCGTGTCGGCTAGTTAGCGCCGTGCAACATGAAGGGGGTTTCAGCACCAATTCCGCTGAGTGTACGGAGGTATTCGCCGCTGGTGGCGTCATAAACATCAACTTCAAAATTGATGTTAGTCGCCAACATTAGCGGCTCGTCGTCATGCGTGAGACCAATTGAAATCACCGGCAAATTTAGCGAAATGCGGTTAACTCGTCGCTGGGACTCTGGATCGAAAATCCAGACTTCGGCGCCTGGATCTTTGTGCGAACCTTCGTAACCATCCGGGTGCATGAGCATGTAAATTTGTCCTTCGGCGTTCGTACCCGTCACTGACACCCCACCGGGTCGCCAACCTTCATCACCATCACCCAGTAGTGACCAGGGATCACCAACAGAAATCGTTTCGCCATTCAGATCGACTGGAAACATCCTGCCAAGAAACGTCGGAAAATACGCAACGCCGTCAACCATTGCGGCCTTCTCAATTAACGCATCGCCGTTGGCGTCAAAAAACACATCAGTTCTTGCCGAAGATGCCTGCTTGCCTTCCTCATCCAGTTGCACGCTTAGCATTGACCCATCCGTGCAAATCGAGGCGAACGCGCGACCGGCCATTGGATAAACCAACGAACAACCGGGTGTCGGAACCTCAGTGAGAAAGGCCTTACCCACCATATCCAGGACACTGACCGACGTGGCTGGCGTGAAGTTGTAGATTAAGCCGAATTTTTCTTCGTCTACCAACTGAATGTGATAGTTCATCGGCATCTGGCTCGCACGTTTCTCCGGAATGACTATTTCCCCAGTCGGCGCTAACGTGGATTTATCATAGATCGTAACGACGTCCGTGCGCACACCTCTGGTACCACGCGAATAAAACGTCTCACTCACATACATTTCCGGCCGTGTCTTAGCCTGATAAAACTGTGAAATAAACGACCCGTCAAATGATCCCTTGACGCGCTTTGCGGCATTGTCTGAATCCGCATCGACCACGATGTACTTGCCGTTATTCATATGAAAAAACGCGCCATCCTGAACAATGATCCAATGGGCCGGCCAGGATTCAGTCAATGTCTCTATCACCCCACCGGGTTCGGGCTGAATTTGCCCGAACGCGCTCGTTGTAATGAATAACGCTACGAAAGTTAATCTCTTCATTTTATGCCGCCGAGTTAATTATTTTAATTGATGTATAGGCCGCTAAACCTTCTTCGCCGAACTCAACACCAAGTCCTGAACACTTGATGCCGCCAAACGGAATGTGTGGCGCAATTTCGCCATGCTTATTGATCAGCACCGTGCCAGCCTCAAGACGCTCTGCTACGGCAGCTGTCGCTTCAGCATCACTTCCCCAAACCGATGCATCCAAACCGAACTCAAGCCCGTTAGCGGCACTGATGGCATCCTCTAAGTCCGTGTAGGTAATAATTGGCAACACCGGACCAAACTGTTCTTCGTCTACCAGCCGCACACCATCCGAAACGCCTGTCACGATAGTCACGGGGTAGAAGTAGTTAGGGCCACCCGCTGGCTCTCCGCCTAGAACGCAGGTTCCGCCATTCGCTTTCGCATCTTCAACCAATTCGACGACGCGTTTGAATTGCCGCTCGTTCTGCACCGGTCCGAGTAGACTACTCTCGTCCATGCCATCGCCCATCGGAATATTGCCGGCGAAGCCCACTAGCGCATCGACCGTGGCATTCAGATCATCTTCATGAACATAGAGTCGCTTCATCGCACCACAGGTCTGGCCCGAATTGATCATCGATCCAAAGAATATCCCTTCCGCAAATTTAGCCGGGTCTTCGCCCTGCAGCATGATGCCTGCATCGTTGCCACCCAATTCAAGCGTTACCGGCGTTACAGATTTCGCAGCGCTCGCCATTACTTTCTTACCCGTCGCAATCGAACCGGTAAATACGATCTTATTGACGCCGTCATGACCCGTGAGCTCTGCACCAAGTTCGTCACCGCCGGAAATTACATTGACCAATCCGGCTGGCAATACCTCGTTCATCAATTCGACCATTCGAAGCGTACTCAACGGTGTGTAGGGCGACGGCTTGATCACAACTGTATTGCCCAAGCGGATTCCCGGCACAATATGCCAAATGGCGATCATCAGCGGCCAATTCCAAGGTGTTATCGAACCAACCACGCCAAGAGGAACACGCTTCTGCACGACATGGCGTTCGTCACTGTCCTCAATAACCTTGTCGGGTAGCGCCAAGGTGGCCGTATAACCGGCCCAGCCGGCGCAACCGCCCAGTTCAAAGTTCGAACCCAGCCCGCCAAGTGGTTTACCTTGTTCTTTAGTCAACAGCACTGCCAACTCTTCCGCATTATCACTACACACCTTTGCGATCGCATTACATGCATTGACGCGATCCTCCTCGCTGGAAAAGCGCCAGGATGCATAGGCTTTTTCCGCCGCCGCAATTGCTTTATCGAGGTGTGTTTTATTTCCAACCGGCGCCTGCCCCACTATTTCTTCTGTGTTGGCTGGGTTGCGAATATCTGTGTACTCATCCGCGGATACCGTTTCTCCACCAATCGTCATTTCGTATTTTTTACTCATCGTGCACCTCGTTTAAATTCCAATTTTAATTCTGCAAATAATGTTCGGCTTTTTCACAGGCCATCGCCAGAATCATTGGCGACAACTCGCGAGCTGTTTCTGTTTCATGGCGAGTGTGAACCCAACCAACGTAAGTCAATCCGCGCGCGAGGAAAAATAGCGGCAGCAATATGTTGGGTCGTACTGATTCGGGGTCCGACCTTGGTTCGACGTACGATTCATCGCTGCTGCAGCCAGCAAAAGCAAATATCACGCTTACAATGAGCAGTTGCCTCATAGGTTTGACACCGAGTATGCAAGCCACTCAGCTGGACAACTGTGTGCAACGATTCGTACTCTTGATCGAGTACCGCGATAGTTAAAGTGGGATCTCCCAATTTCAATAGGTGTTATTTTTTCGCGCTGGGCAAAAAAGAGGTTCGCTCAGAAGAGCGATTATTTATTGATAATTTATCGCGAATTATTGATAATTTCCCTCATAAAGTAGAAAATCCGCGAGTCGAGCAATGAATTCAAGGCCAAATCCCCACAACCGCATCGAAGCAACGATTTCCTGTCAATTTGTCACAGCATTGACTGATGCCATTGATGAGCATTCCGACGTCATAGAACACGGTTTGCGGAAATTTGATTTATCGAGCCATGATGCCGCCACCACCCGAGTTTCGCTACGCCGCTACTGCGAATTTTTTGATTGGCTCGCCGTCGAACTGAATCGCCCTTACCTCGGCCGCGAGTTGGCAATGCTTGGTGGACCGGAGACCCTTGGCGCAGTCAGCTATATGTTTCTTGGTTCGAAAGATCTGGAAGTTGCACTCCGCAACCTCGGACACTATTTGCTTGCTGTTCAGGAAGGCTCAAAACTCTATTTGGAAATTGACGGGGAATACGCTTTTGTCGACTATCGTATCCTCGATGATCGAATCATTCATCGTCGGCAGGACAGTGAATATTCGATTGGCTACACATGGCGACTCATGCAACTGTTTTCTAAGAACACCTGTCAATTGACCATGGTCGAATTCGAGCACGATCGGCCAGCGGGCAGCGAGGGGCCGATCAAACGAATATTCGGTGCGCCCGTTTTGTTCCGGCGGCGGGCGAATCGACTGCATTTTCGTACTGACCAGTTAATGACACCGTCCCATTCGGCGGATCCGCTTCTGTTTCCAATCCTGGAGGCACACATTCGTGAATCAATCAGGGCGCTAGCGACGGACGAAACATTCACGGATCAGGTCAATTCGCAACTAACACACCTTGCCCTCGAACAAGGCGCCCGAGCGAAAACCGTTGCAACGCAACTCGGAATTTCCGAGGCAACGTTGTATCGGCGCCTGCGGAGTGAAGGCACCAGCTTCAAACGCCTGTCTGACGATGCCGCAAAATCACTCGCTTCGTTGTTGATCAGGCAAAAGAGGTTAACGATCTCCGCAATCGCCAACCGTTTGGGCTACTCGGAAACCGCTGCTCTGACGCGTGCCTTTCGCCGTTGGTTTGGCATGTCGCCGCGAGAATATCGGAATTCGATTTAGCACGAACTTGGCAGCCGGCTACTCGCCGGCGCAGGATTCGTCGCGTCTTTGTCGCGCGAGACTGGTCCGTCCATTGTCATAACGATAGGTGTAGACGTTCTCACCATTCAAGTTGACGCAGTGCACCTTTAGCTCGAATCTTTTAGGATGTTTTTGGCCATATATTTCAACCACATCCCCGACTGACAAAGTGTCTTCGTCAAACCCAAAGCGCCGGTTTCTGGCTGGCGGCGCTAACAACAAATTCCATTGTTGTCCGGACTCGTCCATCGCAATCAATCGATCGTGCGGGTTGCCAAGCTTCAGCTCGACGATCGTGACGCTGGCGTTTATTCGTTCTTTGTAGCCGCCCCAACCATGATGCGCCAACGCGGGACCGAGTAACAAACAACTCGCAATGATGCCGTAGTAAAATTTATGTAGGGTTTTAGTCATCTGTCTATATTGATGGTGACGCTTAACGACCGGTCGTCGGCCAATCCGTAGTACTCAAGTCTGAACTGATGGCTTTCGTACGCGGGTCCTCTGGGTGAGTCTTCATGAATCTGTCGAATGATGCCCACATTACCCAATGAGAGTATTTGTCCCGGCATAAGTTCCTTGCCAGACGCTGCGATCTGATCGCGAATCCAACGCACAACGGTAATGGGCTTATACCAATCGGCCATCGCGCCTTCCTGAACGATCCTGTCATTTTCATCCAAAACCGCAAAAGTGAAATTGTTTATCCGCTCAAGCCACTCATCGGTCGCTTCAATGGGATGCGGCTTGCCGGTAATTGACAGTCGCGTCCCCATGTTGGCGACGATTGTGCCGTTAATCGAGCGCGTGTCCGGATCATAGTAAGGATCAGGCACCTCCGCGAAAGGAATAATGGCATCCAGGCCCGCCAAGATTTCCAAATCCGTTTCTGCCTGATTAATGTCGGCGCTACCCACACGAAACGCGAAGTCAGCTTCGAGAAAACCGACTTTCGAGTCCGAAATTTTGATGGCGTGCCCGTCTTCACGCAACATGCCACTCAATATGTATGCCCGTATGCCGTCTGGCGGAAATGTCGCAAAGCCGGGACCCGGATCGTGCCCGCCTGTTTTGTAGCCGACGACTGTTCCTAAGGTCGGCTCCATTATTTCGACCATTTCATCTTGCCATCGGTACGCCTCGGCCAAAGGCATTTCGTATGCAAAGCCCTGCATCATGCGCAGATTAACGAAATCATCCGCCATTGTGACAAGTTCGGCGCGAATGGCACGATCTTGCTTGTCTGCCGTCTCGCCGTCCGGCGTAAATTTGCGCCCATCCTCGAACTCAATTTCCTGCAGGTAAATTGTGTACTGCCGCCGCCCTTTCAATCCGGTCGCTTTAATCTTCACGCCGATGGGGAAACCGTCGAGCGTTATGCCTTTTCGCTCCAGGGTCGTACGCGCGCCGGTCTCAATTAGCCAATAGGTTTCCGCGCCGTCTTCCGAGACATTCTTTATAAGCACCGAGGCATGCGGATTTTGGAACCGTACTTTCTCGATGACGCCCTCAACCGTTACTACCTCTTTGGTGAAATTGGTGACCGTCGCGTGATGTGCATTGGCCATCACAGCGAACGAAAGCAATGCCATCATCGCAACAATTTTCACGGGAATTCTCCAGACTGCGGTGCGTTTAGTTTCTCGAACCAATCATAGTTGGCGTCCGTGCAATCATAAAGTGGCAGGTTGGTTTCACCGGTTCTCGTAAATTCGTGCGTCAGAATGAAAGGAGCTTCGAACAACGTGTCATCAATATAGGTCAGCGACAGGTGTAGCACTTCGCCTTCAAGCCACAATTCTTCGAACGCTACCGTTTGCGTTGATTGGGGGATGCCACGTGATGTTCGAATGAACCCTGCGGTGTGATTTGTAGTCTCGATGATTAGGCGATCGTTGGCATACCTAGCGAACGATGAACCCATCTTCGAAAAGCGTGTACCGTCAACATTTTTGGTGCTGGGCACATCCTCGGCGACATCAGATCCACCGATTGGAATCTCACGACGCAGATCGTAAAACTCGTAGTTAATCAAAATTCGATCATCTGACTGGGAAAATTCAATTCTAACGTTGGGATTCGCCCAAACTCTGGAAATGCTTGCCGGCTCGCACGCAAGACTGGGGTCGTCGACCAATAGATCGTAGTCTTCCTGAATGGCTCGCGCTCGATCAGTCATCACCAGATCTCCTGCGAGGGCACGGCCACTCAGCATCCAAATACCTGAGAGATCCGGCTCAGCGAGCGCTGGGTGCGCCGCTAGCAAGAAAGATACCAATATTGTCGCGGCTCGTGTACTCATTGGCTGATTGATTTCATTTGCTCAGGATTATCGATATCGTGGTAACAATGTTACCGCAGTCTGCAAACACTGGTTACCCATTGTGACGGAAACGACTCCCCCATTTTCCTCAGCGACCGAGCGATTTTCCGGTCCCCATTCGCGAGCCTGGGATATTACTGATCGCGCGTATCAAATGGAACGTGACGGTGAGGATGTCATTCACCTTGGCGTTGGCGACCCGGATTTAGACACACCGCCAAGAATCGTGGCCGCAGCTGTCAACGGTCTGAAGAACGGTCGAACCCACTATTCGCCCATTCCCGGCGAGCCGATGCTGCGAGAAGCTGTTGCTGAAACCTATACGACAGATCTGGGTGTCAGCGTTGACCCTGCTCAAGTCACGATTTTTCCTGGCGCGCAAGCGGCATTATTCGCCGCTGTATTTTGCCTCGCAGGTCACGGTGACGAGGTGATATTGCTTGAACCGTTTTATGCAACTTACGAGGGAGTTGCGCAGGCTGGCGGAGCGACAGTCGTCGCCGTGCCAATGTCGGCTGAAAACAATTTTGAACTCGATGTCGAGCGTATCGCGGCGGCGATTACGCCCAAAACGCGGGTCATTATTGCCAATTCTCCCGGCAACCCGTCTGGCGCTGTTTTTAGTGAGTCATCTTGGCAGTCACTGCTCGATGTGTGCGTTGAGCACGGCATCTGGCTGATTTCCGATGAAGTGTACGGCAGTCTTGTCTTTGACGGCACACACTCGTCACCGCTCGCGATCCCTAGCGTTAATCAAAATGTCGTTGTGATTAGCAGCCTGTCCAAATCACATGCGATGACCGGGTGGCGGATTGGCTGGTCCGTCGCGCCGTTAGCACTCTGTAATCATCTTGCCAATTTGTCTCCGTGCCTACTTTTTGGCGTCAATCAATTCACTCAGGACGCCGCAACATTCGCGTTACGAAATGTGCGTGATGAAGCGATGGAGATTCGGGAGACATTTCGCGATCGACGCGACAGTTTTTGTGGAGTGCTCGAACAGATTAACGGACTAAGAATTCACCGGCCTGCCGGAGGCATGTTCACCATGATCGATGTATCCAGGCTCGGCATGGACGGTGAAGCGTTTGCGAATCGCCTACTCGACGACAGCGGGGTTGCCGTTGTTCCTGGATTTGCATTCGGCGAATCGACGCGCAATTTCGTGCGCGTCGGATATCTTCACGACAAAGAAATACTGATCGATGCTGCCGGCAGGATCTCCCGCTTCGTCTCAAGCGTTGGGACTTAAGCGGCAATCAACTCCGCTTTCGAATCTACCGCCGTCTTTTTAGTGCTTTCCAGCGGCACATCCCAGTCATCCGGCATGTGGCTGAAATCAAAGAACGGCTGAGTATCGCCATCATCGATGGCATCCTGAACCTGTTTGTAGAACTCACCGCCAGCCTGATCGGAAAAAGTGATCTCGACTTCACGCGCTTCATCTTCTGTTTGTGGGCGCTCACAATACTCCGGAAAAGTTACCTCGCCCGCATGGCCACTGGCATAACCTTTCGCGAACATTTGTTTCAGTATTCCGAATCCATCGTCCTGCACTAATACGTTACCGCGTGGATGTCCGCCCAGCGATTTCATGTGTGAAATAAACTTATTCAGATTGTGGCAATCGTAAGCCACGTGTTGACAGGAATGATCACCGTGAGCGTCAACGAAATTGGTCACCTGAGATTTCTCTGCGCGATTGATACCCTCAAATTAACGCGATGCCGAAGTCACCGTAGTCGATACACCAAATCTTCATGCTGCTCTTGGAGTCGGCGGGACGTGCGTCATCGATTCTTTTAATTAAGGTGCCGCCTTCCACTTCTATATGGAACCAGGCCCATTTTTCGATACTGCCACTTTCTACAGCGTAGGAAATATGGTCGACTGTTTAAGGTATGACATGGAATGATCCCTGCGTTCGAATTAATCATTTGATGGCGTTAAGTCTATCTGGCAATGCGAGCAGGTTGCTGGCGTTTTGGAGGAATTTTTGCTATTTTTTTGCAGCCTTTTCTTCTCTAACCTATATTTTCCGCAGGATTACATACTGATGGATAAATTTGACGCTCGTATCCTGTCCCTACTTCAGGACGATGGAAGGCTAAGCTGGTCACGACTCGCCGAAGAAATCAGCCTGTCCGCCAGCGCATGCCAGCGACGGGTTGAAGCCTTAGTTGAGCGAGGCGTTATCGAAAACTTCACCGTAGCCTTGAATGAAGAAAAACTTGGTCACAGCGTCAAGGCGTTCGTCGAAGTTAACATTGACCGGCAGCATCCCGAGTTAGCGGAAGACTTTCGGCGCAGGGTGCGCGAACACTCGCAGGTGCAGGCATGCCACATGATATCGGGCTCGATTGATTTCATGCTCGAAGTGGTCGCCGAAGATCTCGACTCGTTTGGGCAATTCATTGACGGGGACTTGCTGAGCATGCCCGCCGTTAAGGATGCGTCTTCGTCTATCGTCCTTAAGGTTGTGAAGAAAAAACGGGCAATGATTAATTAGCCGGCGGTCGGAGCGGAATGCCACGACCGTTCTAATTGAATCATGGCAGACATAAATGTGTTCATCGAACAGCCGCGACATCTTATACTTGAGTCGTCAGCTATTTATGGACCCAATTGCTATGCCTAAGAACCCCCTAATCTTCTTGTTTGTTTTTCTGCTCTCTGGCCTTGTTGCCTGTGATGAAGTCGCTCCTGAGCCCGAAGCGGCGGCATCAAATAACAACAGAGAGAAGCAGGTTACGCTTTTGTTTACCAATGACGTTGAAAGCGCATACGACCCGATTCCCGCGTATTGGCTGGATGACATTGACATGATCGGCGGCATTGCAGAGATGACGACCTTGATCGAAGACCTCCGGGAATCGGAACCCAATGTATTCCTGTTCGACTCAGGCGACATTTTCACAGGTGCGCTGGCGAAACTGACGGAAGGGAAACTGTCTTTTGAACTCATGATTACGATGGGCTACGACGCCATGGCGATTGGCAATCATGAATTCGAATTCGGCGTCGACATTTTTCAATGGGAGAAAAATCGGGCACCGTTTCCTGTACTGGGTGCTAACTTCTTCTATGCGGGCACCGATCACCCGTTTGCTCAAGCGCACACCATCATCGAACGAGATGGCATCCGTATTGGCGTGATTGGCATAATGGGACAGGACGCCAGAACCGCGATAATTCCGTCTTATATTGCACCTTTGGATGTCACCGATCCGGCAGAAGCAGTACGAAAATCAGTTGCAGAACTACGAGATCAGGTTGATCTCATTGTTCTACTGACGCATCAAGGCAAGACGGCCCCAATGCAAACTGACGCCGAAACTGATCCACGACTACAACGTGATATAGATGCCGATATCGGGCTTGCTGATGCGGTTGAAGGCATCGACGTTCTTCTAGCGGGACATGCGGATGCCGGAACCCCTGCAGCAGTCATAAGCCCGAAGAACGGCACATTGATCATGCAAACCTACGGTCAGGCAACACACCTTGGCTACTTGCAACTGACTCTCGATGGCGAATCAGGTGAGATCAAGGCACATGACGGAAAATTGATTCCCGTTGAATCGAACAAACTCGAACCCGATCAACGAATCGTCGCAAAATTGACGCAATATCGTGACGCGCACTCCAATATTTTATCCAAGGTAGGCACAATTAACGCACCCTTGATTCGCCGCTATATTGAAGAGTCTGATATGGGCAATCTGTTCGCCGACATTATGGCGGAAGCCGGCGAAGCGGACATCGGCATGGTGCATAGCGGTAGTCTGCGAAAAGATATCGGACAAGGCGATGTGATGCTCGTTGATATTCTCGATGCATATCCATTTGTCGACTCGGTTCTGGTTAAGGACTTGAGTGGCGACCAAATTCGTCGCGCGCTGGAACAATCGCTGACATTTGAACGCGGCATTTTGCAATTATCAGGCCTCGAAATGACTTACGACCTTAGTCAGCCCAATTACAGCCGCATTGTTACCTTAACTCGCCATGGGGAGACCGTCACAGATGACGATCGATTTACGGTGGCGGCAGGAGGGTTCCTCGCAGAAGGCGGCGACTATTTCGTTTCGTTTGCGGAGTCGGAAGTCGTACGTGATGCAGGCAAAGTGTCCGATGTTTTTGTTGCATACTTCCAAAGCCAAGACATCGTGACCGTGCCTCCACGCGGGAGACAATGGGATATCTCGGAGGACAGGTAAGGAGCCGGCGACAGTGCCTGGATTAACGATAGATGTGAGCATGTACACGGAACTTGAATATGCGTGAAGCAATAGACGTACCGGCCATTACGGCGATCGACCTGGGCGCTTTTCTCCGTGGGTCGGCGGTGGAACAAGCCGCAATTGCTGCAAGTGTTGACGATATCTGTAGATGCACTGGCTTTCTGATTATCGAAAATCACGAAGTGCCCGGGGAGATCATTGAAAACGCGTGGACACATTCGAGAGCTTTCTTCGATTTGCCGTTGGAAGAAAAACTCACGGCAAAATCTGCAGACCCGAAGTGTCCACGTGGTTATTTCCCCATGGCATCAGAAACACTGGCGAAATCATTGGGCGTCGACACGCCACCTGACGTTAAGGAAAGCTTCGGTATAGGGCGACTAAACGCACCACCCATTGAATTATCCACCGCAGAAAAAGAATTCTACTTCGGCGACAACCTTTGGCCCACATCACTCCCCGATCTCGACAGTACGCTGACGACGTATTTCAATGCCATGACGGAATTGGGCGGAAAAGTATTGAGCTTGTTCGCGGCGGCGCTCGAAATGCCACATAATTATTTCGAGCATTTTCACTCCCATCCAATGAGCGCACTACGCTGCTTAAACTATCCTGGCTCCGATGAACCGCTATTGCCAATGCAAAAAGGTGCCGGCGAGCACTCCGACTACGGCAGCATTACAATCTTGAAGTCCGACCCCAACATCCCTGGCCTCGAAATCAAATTGGCCTCAGGAGAATGGGCGAAGGCACCGCTTGTGGGGGATGCATTCATCGTCAATATTGGCGACATGATGGCAAGGTGGACCAATGACCGATGGGTATCGACCTTGCATCGCGTCATTCAACCTGGCGACCCGAAAACCGGTGCCTCCAGACGACAATCAATAGCCTTCTTTCACAATACGAATCTCGACGCGGAGATTGAATGTATTCCCTCTTGTTTGGCACCCGGCGAGCAACCGAAATACGAAAAAGTTTTGTCAGGTCCCTATCTGTGGAATCGGTTTTCATCTGCAAAGGATTAGAATCGACTCGCGACGCTGGGCTCCCCGTCACTACTTCAGCTATTTGGCCTTTTTCGTGCGAACGAAGGTTGGTCTAGTAATAATGAAGATCGTGCATTTCCGATAACTCAGAGAGATTGATGAAAGCGATTTTGGATACCTTGCTGATGATTCTGACATTTACTGTCCATACGGCCAAAAGAGGACGAGCAACTATTCGAACACATGGGTATTCCAAACTAAAGTTCGTGGATCGGAGCCAGAATTTTGTATTCCGATACATCATACGAAGATGCAAAGTTCTTGAATGAATCTTTCAATTTTGGTCTGCGAGATAAAACGTTTCGCACATCGTCAATTGCAATTTGATAAACAGCATCGGACACTCTGATCGCTTTAACCTAATGTAAAATAGACAAAAAAAGAGCCGTCTTGGACGGCTCTGGATCTAAATGTGGTGGTGATGGGTGGAATTGAACCACCGACCTGCGGGTTATGAGTCCACCGCTCTAACCATCTGAGCTACATCACCGTTTGTTCGAATTTTCCTACTGCTAGTGTTTCAAATCTTGCTGCCGCTAAATGTCCACCGCTCTACCTTGCGGCTTCGTCGCCCCGCTAAATCCGCTTTTCGGCCCTGCCGTTTCGCGACGGACGCAGATTGTCCGGCGGAGAACTATTTGTGTCAACCCGTTCCACTGTTATTCGGTGATCGAAAGGCCAATCGGAGCGCCCTAATCGCAAACGCTGCATTCAAAATCGCCTTTTTCACCCTGGAGCACGCTGAGTCGATTAACGCGCTCTCTCGCTCCTTGCCTCAAATCTGCAATGTGAACCATTTCACGCTGTAAATCGTTGAAAGTTGGTAGGATTTCAATTCTTACATAACACTCAAGACTGGGAAGGGTTGCCTGGCAACAGCGCTATTGTGTCCAATCACCTTAGAAAAATTGATGTAGATGGTCTCCGTATCGGTATGTACGTGGCAGAGATGTTGCAAGACGCTGAAGCAATCGATTTGATTGTAAGCAATCATTCGATTTGGGCGAACAACAAATACAGCCTGACTCTGGAAATCACGGCAGGCGGGTTGGTTGTAGATTCGGCATCAAATTTTGGCAACCTAAATCGACTCCGTAATGCAGGCATTAGCATTTCGATAGACGACTTCGACACTGGATATTCCTCGCTTTCCTATTTCAAGCATATTCCGGCGACAGAACTCAAAATCGACAAATCCTTCGTCAGTAATATGCTTGAATCCACCAAGGGCAGAAATTTAGTCGAAACAATCATTGGGCTAGGGCATCAATTTGACATGACTGTTGTCGCTGAGGGCGTGGAAAACACCGCCGAACTCGAGCTCCTGACAAAACTAAATTGTGACGTCGTTCAGGGCTATCACGTTTCTGAGGCCCTGCCGCACGACAGTTTCTGCGTGTGGCTAGCGAGTTAAAAAGGCCTTATCGCAACAAGAAATCGCCGTCTAGCTCGAGTAAAAGCGCTAGAGATTCGGATTCAACTGCATTTTTGATTTAGCAGTAGCTACAGGTTATTTCCAAATAATGGACAACCAACTCTCGACTGCTTTATTCCAGACCAAACACGTACATCGTTCTACCACCCGTCGAAACCACACGTTGCTTACCGTCCACGGCAAATGACATAGGGTTCGAACGTACCGCCCCGCCGCCCTGGAAATCCCAAAGCGATTTTCCGGTTGCTGAATCAAGTGCGAATATATTGCCTTCGTTGCTACCACCGAAGACCAGTCCGCCGGCCGTTGCCATCACACCCGTCCAAGGCGGGGAATGGAGCATGAATTCCCATTGCTGCCGACCCGTCATGACGTCTAGCGCACGAATTGCACCAGCCGCGTCATCACCCGACAAAGCCTGCTCGCCACCGCCGAGGAATGGCTGACCTTCTTCATACTCAACGTCAGCCTTGTAATAGACAGAACCCATCAATCGGGTCGCGACGAAAAACTGTTCCGTCACCGGATTATAGGAAGGGCTAAACCAGTTCGTTGCACCCTGCAGGCTCGGCCATACTAAATTTCCGTCATACGTCGGCTCGCTGCCCGGTATGACGATTGGCCGACCTGCTTCATCGAGACCCGTCGCCCAGGTTTGCTTTGAATACTCATTGCCGTGCAAGAATTCACCTGTCTCTCGATCTAGCAAATAGAAAAACGCATTTCGATTGGCAAGCGCGACAAGCTTTCTATCTTCGTCATTAAATTCAGCATCAAATAAAACAGGTATTTGATTGGCATCCCAATCATGCGTGTCATGCGGCGTAAACTGAAAGTGCCAGTTCAATTCACCCGTGTTTGGATCAAGCGCGATGATCGAACACGAAAAAAGGTTGTCACCCGGCCGCACATCACCATTCCAATCTGGAGCGGGATTGCCCACCGTCCAATAGAGCAAATCTAAATCGGGATCATAGGAACCGGTTAGCCAGGTGGAGCCACCGCCCGTCTGCCAGGCATCCCCCTGCCAGGTCTCACTGCCCGGATCGCCTGGCGCGGGAATGGTATGAAACCGCCATAGCCGTTCCCCGTTAGCGGAATCGTATGCATCTACAAACCCACGCACGCCTGCTTCGGCGCCACTAACGCCGACGATTATTTTGTTCTCAATCGCGAGCGGCGCCAAGGTAAGCGCGAATCCAACTTTGTTGTCGGCGACCTCAACGTTCCACCGCTCTGCCCCTGTAGCGGCATCGAGCGATACGAGGCGTGCATCCAAAGTGCCAACGTAAACGGCGTCATCGAGTAAAGCGACACCGCGATTGACGCGAGGAAAACCTATATGAAGAACATCCTTCGGCATTTCGGGCGACCAGGTCCAGAGCCTCTTTCCTGTTCGCGCATCCAGCGCCGTCACCGTGCTCGGCGGTTCAGTGATGTACATGATGCCGTCCGCGACAAGCGGTGTGGTCTCCACCAGGCCATCACCACCATTGGGTGACGGCTGCATTTGGTACGCCCAGATCACCTTCAACGCCTCGACGTTGTCGGTGTTGATTTCCTTCAAAGGCGAATAGCGTTCGGAATTATAAGTACCAGAATGCGTCAACCAATTATCCTGGTCATCGGCCGCATCAACTATGCGATCAAAACTGACTTCGGCTTGTACGGACAACGCGCACAAAAGAAACAACAAGGCAGTGGCGTTTTTCATTGTTCGCTCCGCAGGCTCATCATGTAGGAAACCAAATCATCGATATCTAGCGCGGGTATCGTTGTTCCATATTCGGGCATTAGGCTATGGGAAAATATTTTTTCAATCTCACGTACTTCGTCCTTACGGAACGAATGTACCTTGCCGCTGACATCCCGAACTTGAATCGAAAACGCATCCTCGTTGATACGCAGTCCTTCAACCCGACCGCTCGCCGATCGAACGCGAACCGTCAGGTAGTTTTGATAACCACTGGTTTGCGACTGCGCATCAGCAGGTCGAACGAGAGAATTGCGCAGATACTCCAACCCTCTTTGATCGCCGACGAACGTCAATTCAGGACCGATACCGTTACCGTGGCCAGCAATGATGTGACAGGCCGGACAACCACCGTTCGACTGATAAATTTTAGCCCCGCGTTCTGGGTCGCCGGGCAGCGTTTCTTCTTCGAGTTCACCAAGCGTCAACGCGTAGGCCGCGACCCAGGCTGTTTGCACGGGATCCAGCGTCCAAAATCCCGGCATGCCGGTACCTGGGATACCATCGCCAATGATCGTCATCATCGATTCATGATCGCTGCCATACTTGAGCACTGGACGTGCCAAATTTGATCCTTCTCCGCCAGCGCCCTCAATGCCGTGGCAACGCGCACAGTGCAGCCTAAACAGGCGTTCCCCTTCGACCAAATTGGGTGGCACCGGATTACCGTTTGGCAGTTGTGTCCACGCTAAGGGGCAAGCCAAAAGCCAAAATATGATGAATAACAGGCCGTTCTTCATGACGACTACCTCAGCAATGCGTTGCGAGCTTCCGACAAATTTAATAGACCCACGGACGCCAAGGAAGAATAGTGGTTATCCACTCGCTGCAAGTCGACACACGTATAATGGTGGCCACTTATCATTGGACGCCATTAATGTTCGAGAACCCAGAAATTGCGGTAGATGACCTACCAAAGGCCGAAACTGTCGAATGGCAGGACATGGATCCAAAATTTGCGCGTCGAAAACTCGCAGAATCGGCCATCGCGTTCGTCATTATCGTGCTTGCCGTTGTCATACTTCAGATTGTATTCGGTGTCGTTCTTGCCGACAATGGCGCGCCTCGCCTGATTCGCACGCTACTGCTGGCTCCACTGGTTCTTGTTGTACCACTCTTCGCCTGGCCGCTGATTAGCGTGCCGAAAAAGGGCTACGCAGTTCGCGATAAAGACATTCTCTACAAATCCGGTGTGTTTTGGCGGACGGTTACCGCAATACCGTTTAATCGAATTCAGCATGTCGAAAAGAGCAGCACACCCCTCGATAGAAAGTTCAACTTAGCGTCGCTACAACTTTTTACAGCGGGCGGATCCGGCGGCGACCTTCAAATCCACGGCCTGCCTGCCCGGGCGGCAGAGAAGTTACGCGTATTCATCCTCGACAAAATCGGGTCAACGCTTGAGAAAAACTGATGCAAAGCGGTGGCACCGTACTTCACCGTTAGCCGTGATTTTCTATCTGGGCAAGATCTTCAAAGCCATCAGTCAGAATGCGGTACAGACGCTCGCGCCCGGCGCAGCTTTCCTATTTGCCTACGAAGGCGATTTGATGACTCGAATCGCATTGGGCCTCACCCTCTTCTGCGTCATCGTTATCTCGCTTGCGTTCATCCGTTACTGGTTCTTTCGTTATCAAATCGGAGCGGATTCAATACTGATACGCGAAGGCGTTCTCAAGAAAAAACAGTTGGACATCAAGTTCAAAAGAATTCAGGCAGTCAACACGACACAGAACGTCATCTTCCGCCCTTTCGACCTGGTTACGGTTCAATTGGATACAGCGGGCTCAGCAAAGCAAGAGGGCTATTTACCCGCAATTAAGAGCGCATTGGCCGAATCGCTTAAAGCTCGCCTTCGAGATGAAACGCGGGCTGACGACACCCCAACTGACGAAGAGACTGACAGCACAGATGCATCGCGAAAAATACTTAGCCTTACAAACTTCGACATGGTTCGAATCGGCCTGTCTAGCAAACAGGCATTGATCATTCTGGCACTGCTCAGCCCACTCCTCGACAACATCGGCAATCGCATTAAGAAAATGGTCGATGAAAGTGCGCTGCTCACGGTACTTGATAATGCTGGCATATCAATAGCGGGTGGCGTCAGCCTGACAATTACCGGCATTTTGCTCTTGCTGTTGCTACTCGCTGGCGCGTCTATAACTGGCGCGTTTTTGCGCTACTACAACTTTGAGCTTCGCGCGGAACGTGAATCTCTCCGCTCGACCGCTGGGCTACTGACACGTCACGAACATTCCGTCAGCTTGAATAAAATTCAGTCGTTAAGGGCCATTCAAAACCCCATGTTGCGATTTTTTAAACGCTTTCGAGTCCGGGCAAAACAGGCATCGAGTGGCAAGCGCACCGATGAAGGCAAACAATTTATCGTCCCTCTTTGTGACCTCTCACAACTGCCGAAGTTGGGCGCCGCGGTTTTCGCAGACGAGATTCCATATCTCAATTTGGACCCCACGTCGTCGAAATGGAGACCAATCTCAAGAAGTTACATTCGCTCTCGATTGGTGTTGTTTGGCATATTGCCGACAATTGCAGCTGTTTCACTTTTTTATGCTCTGATCGGCAATGCGGCGTTGATTTTCTTGATCTGGTTACCGCTCTGTGCGTTAGCAGTTATCACAAGCTATCGAAAGTATGGTTACGATATTGTTGAAACCGGAGTAATGCTCAGGCGCGGCTTCTTGGGGCATCAAACCACAGCATTTCTGCACCGGAAGATTCAACGCATTAGCGTCACGCAAACAAAACTACAGGAACGCAAAGGATTGGCGACAATTCGTTTCTATCTCGCGTCAGGGTCTTTACGCTTGCCATACGTGGACTTCAACATGGCCAAGGATTTACGCGACTACATACTGTATAAAGTTGAATCCAGTCGGTTCGGGTGGCATTAATTAATATGAAGCAATTTCTAGCCACTGGTATCGCTGTGTTGCTGCTGTGTTCAGCATGCACAGAAAATTTGTCGACGAACCGTCCCTACATCCTCACGACGGCAACCACCGGTGGCACCTACTATCCAGTCGGTGTCGCGCTCGCCACGATTACGAAAGCGCAACTGTACGAAACTGAAGGCATCAGCTTGTCTGCAATCAGTTCCGCAGGCTCTGCCGAAAACATCAAGTTGATGAGAGATAACCAGGCACAGTTCGCGTTGTTGCAGGGAATCTTCGCGGCCTGGGCATGGAACGGAGATGGACCAATCTCACAGCCACAGCCATGGCTGCGAAGTATCGCGGCGCTGTGGCAGAACGTGGATCATTTTGTGCTGTTGACCGAACTCACAACCGACGGGACGATTTGGGATATAGATAAGCTAGACGGTGTCCGATTCGTTCTCGGCGCTAGAAATTCCGGTGCCGAAAAAAGTGGCGATCATATACTTAAGAGCCTGGGAATCGATTACGAGGAAAAACTGAATCTCGCCTATATGGGTTATGGCGCAACGGCCAATGCTATTCAGGACGGCACCATCGTCGGCATGAACATTCCTGCCGGCCCTCCGGTAACGGGTGTTACTCGGGCATTTGCAATGGTTGGAGAGAAGCTCTCATTGCTGAGTTTCACAGATGCCGATATCGTAGCAATCAACAAAACCTACCTGTTGTGGAGTCGCTTCGTTATCCCTGCCGACACTTATCCCAATCAGCCAGACGCGATTCAAGGTGTTGCGCATCCAAACCTCTTAGTAGTTCGCGATGATATTCCAGAAGACGAGGTCTATCAGATCACTAAAACACTTTGGGAAAACCTCGCAGTATTGCGTGAGATTCACAAAGCCACTAGCGGCGTTTCACTTGAGACCGCACTTACTGGGGTTGGGGCACCGTTGCACCCAGGGGCCATACGTTACTACCGCGAAATAGGAATCGAGATTCCGGAAGCATTGATTCCACGATGAATGGACCACTCATTAGATGGTTAGCCGTCGCTTTTGCGATCTTTCATGTTTACAACAATTTATTTACTGCAGTGTCGGAACTTTGGTTTGCAGCCATTCATTTTGGCGGCTTTGGCGCACTGTGCGCACTTGGCTTCCACCGCAAAGATGAGTGGGCATCTCGATCCGGACCCACACGATTAGTCGATATTATTTTGGCAGTACTGTCGCTCTCAGTGGCCGTCTACCTCGTTGGGTTTGAGGAGGCACTTTACGCCCGGGAATCAGAGTTCATTTGGAGTGACTTTTTCTTCGCCGGGCTCGCCATCTTGCTCGCGATGGAATTCGCGCGCCGCACGAGTGGTTGGTTCATGCCGTCGCTAATCGCTATCTGTCTATCGTACGTGTTGTTTCTTGGAAGATACGTCCCTGGCGTATTTTCGTTTCCCGGATTGAACGCGGAAACGGTCCTTTATCGTAGTTTTTTCAGCGGCGATGGCATGTTCGGCATGATCGCAAACATTTCAGCAACGTTTGTATTCATGTTTATCCTCTTCGGCGCGTTCTTACTAAAATCTGGCGCGGGCGATTTCATCGTTAACGTCGCGCGAAGTTTCGCGGGCCGATATCAAGGGGGTGCCGGCCACGTCGCCGTGGTGGGATCAGGGCTAATGGGTTCTGTCTCAGGCTCGGCAGTTGCCACGACCGTATCAACCGGCGTGATCACGATACCTATGATGACTCGCTCTGGGTTTTCACCGCGCTTTGCGGCCGGTGTCGAGGCGGCGGCATCCACTGGTGGACAATTAATGCCGCCCGTTATGGGCGCTGGCGCATTTGTGATGTCCAGCTACACGCAGATCCCATACCTCACCATCATTGCTGTGTCGATCTTACCGGCGTTGCTGTATTTCCTAACCGTTGCTTTTTTTGTACGCATTGAAGCAAGACGGCTCAATCTGACGACGGATGCAGGCGATGACCAAACGAGCGCCTTTGATGCGCTACGTAAGGGATGGCCCTTTCTCATTCCGCTAGCAGTGATGATCGCATCGCTTGTGATGGGTTATACACCGGTGCGTTCGGCGACGGTTGCAATATTTGCCGTTATCGCCGTGTCCTGGGTTACCGCTACGCCGATGACGTTAAATCGCTGTTTCGACGCGACTCTGGATGCTCTGCGAATCATGGTGCCGACGGCAATCCTATTGATAGCGGTCGGACTAGTCGTAAATGCGGTAACGACAACCGGGCTTGGCAACGCATTTTCAATCATGATAGTTGAGTGGGCGGGCGGTAGCTTGATGCTGACACTCGTGCTGGTCGCGATGGCTTCCCTGATTCTGGGCATGGGGCTTCCAGTGACGGCCTCCTACATCGTGCTGGCCACTTTAGCTGCGCCAGCACTCTTCAATCTTATTACCCAAACCGCCATGCTTGACGCGCTGAGCGCGGCAGACCTGCCTGCCAATGTTCGTGCTGTTGTGGATTTGTTCGGCGGCGACCCCGTCCGCGCGCTCTCTGAAATGCCACAGGAAATGCGGCAGCTGGTCCGTAACGAGTTGCTCGATCCAGCGTTGGTCACCGGCATGTTACTTAGCGCACACCTGATTATTTTTTGGTTGTCACAAGACAGCAATATCACGCCGCCTGTCTGCCTGGTTGCATTTACTGCGGCCGCTATCGCCGGTACGCCACCGATGCGTACGGGATTGACCGCCTGGAAGATCGCGAAAGGGATCTATCTGATACCGGCTTTATTTGCGTTCACGCCACTTATCACCGGCAGCTGGACCGAACGAATAATTGTCTTCGTGTTTGCCTGCTTCGGTCTATACGCGTTAGCCGGTATTCTTCAATGGCATCTTGAAGAACAGTTAAACATCGCCACCGGCTTGCTACTGCTTATCAGCGCTGCATGTTTGCTATGGGCACCGTTTGGAATCGGCGTAAATATCATTGGCGTCGCATTGCTTAGTGGCGTCGTTATGTACCAGAAGAAAACGGCTACACGTTGAAACGGAAGTGCATCACGTCGCCTTCCTGAACGATGTACTCCTTGCCTTCGAGGCGTAGCCGACCAACCTCTTTGGCACCTTGTTCGCCGTTTCCACTGACATAGTCGTCATACGCGATGACTTCGGCCCGGATGAATCCTTTTTCGAAATCGGTATGAATCTCAGCGGCCGCGCGTGGTGCAGTAGCACCGACCTTGGTGGTCCAGGCACGCACTTCCTTTTCGCCGGCGGTAAAATAGGTTTGCAAACCAAGCAATGTGTAGCCGCAACGGATAACACGATCCAGGCCAGGCTCTTCCAGGCCAAGATCACTCAGAAACTCAAGCTTGTCCTCATCATCAAGCAACGCGATTTCCGCCTCGATTGCGGCACAAATCACAACAACCTCAGCGCCTTCCTGTTTAGCAAGACCCACTACCGCATCTAAATGTGCATTGTTCTCGAAGCCACCTTCGTCAACGTTTGCGACATACATCACTGGCTTCTGAGTGATCAGGTGGAGATCACGAATACGTAACAAGTCCTTTTCGTCCAAATCAAGCAAGCGAAGCGGTGAACCGTCATTGAGGTGATCGGATACACGTTGGAGAACATCCCGCAGAGCGACCGCTTCATTTTCGTTCGTTTTTGCGTTTTTCGCGGCTTTGTAGAGTTGTTTTTCAACAGATTCGAGATCGGCAAGCGCGAGTTCAGTGTTGATGATTTCAATGTCATCGGCCGGGTCAATCGCCCCTGAAACGTGAGTGACATCATCATCCTCGAAACAGCGCACGACATGAGCAATGGCATTAGTCTCGCGAATGTTTGCGAGAAACTGATTGCCGAGCCCCTCGCCCTGCGAGGCGCCTTTCACCAGCCCGGCGATGTCGACAAATTCCATGGTGGTCGGAATCGTTTTCTGCGGATTAACGATGTCCGCCAACACTTTAAGTCGCGCGTCCGGCACGGGAACTATGCCCACGTTGGGCTCAATCGTGCAGAACGGATAATTTTCGGCCGGTATCTCTGCAGCTGTCAGCGCATTGAACAGCGTTGACTTGCCTACGTTCGGCAAGCCGACGATGCCACATTTAATTGCCATGTCGCTTATATCTCCAAAAAATCTTGAATGGACTCAAAACGTTTAGCGTTCCGAAGACTTCGGTTCAACTAAACCCTAAGAAGGCCTTTATATTTTGGTATGTAGTTTTTTCATCGCGGCACTTAGACCGCTCTCGATGAGCAGATCCATAACATCGGCTGCTTCATCCACGTTTTTCAGAATTGCCGCTTCAACGTCACTTGACGCCTTCTTCAGAACATAACCGGTAACTTTATCTTTCTGACCAGGGTGACCGACCCCCAATCGTAAACGCGCGAAATCTCGTCCACAATGTTGAATAACGTCGCGAATCCCATTGTGGCCGCCATGACCACCGCCCGTCTTAAGTTTTACCGTGCCAGTCGGCAAATCAATTTCATCATGCGCAACCAGAAGTTTTTCCGCACGCAGCCGGTAGTAGTCAAGCACGCCACGAATCGGCCCGCCACTCAAATTCATATAGCTCTGCGGCTTCACCAACCAGATGTCATTACCAACCAGACTGATTTTGCACACTTCGGCATCGAAGCGCTTTTCATACTTAAATGCCACACCAGCCCGCCGCGCAAGCTCGTCAACAAACCAGAAACCTGCGTTGTGGAGCGTGCGCTCATAGCGCTCTTCCGGATTGCCAAGTCCGGCGATCATTGTTAGATGCGTAGTCATTGCCGAATTATGGTTACAAATCACCGAGAATCAACAAAAAGGCCGCCAAAAATGGCGGCCTTTTGTATAACAACGATTTCGAACCGGCTGTTGCTAGCCTGGCTTGGAGTCGTCCGAGCCACCATCGCCATCTGCAGCAGGTGCATCTCCTTCGCCAGCGGCGGCGTCTTCGCCTTCGCCTTCGCCTACCACCACTTCGACGTCTTCTTCCTCGACAACGGCCTTTATCACTTGGATAGAGACGATCGCGTGGTCATTCCCTTGGCCTTGCGCAAGTTGCGGAATCTCAACTCCGTCAGGAACCTTGATATCCGATATATGCAACATCTCGTTTAGTTCGAGAGCAACAATATCAACTTCAAAAAACTCGGGTAAATCTTTCGGCAGACAACTGACCTCAACGTCGGTAATCAACTGAGAAACAGAACCACCACCCACTCTGACGCCTACAGCCTCTTCAGCATTGACGTAATGAATCGGGACGTTCATCTTGATTTTCACGTCCGCCACGATGCGCTGAAAGTCCATGTGCATGACCAGCTGTTTGGCGGGATGGCGCTGGATATCTTTGACGATCGCCGCCTGAGATTTATCGCCGACTTTGATGTTCAGAATGCTTGAGTAGAACGATTCGTTCTCAAGCTGTTGAAGAACACGATTATGGTCAAAAGCCAATTGTCTTGGCGGACGACCCGCACCATAGATGATTGCAGGAACTTTTCCTTTATGACGCAGGCGGCGGCTCGCACCCTTCCCCTGGTCTTCACGGATTTCCGCGATCAGATCGAAGTCTTTACTCATTTGAGCTCTCCTCAGATCAGCATTAACTGATTGAATTTGAAGCTTTTTTTAGCTTTCATAAAAAATCCCGATCGCGACCAATCGGGCATGGGGCGCGAATAGTAGCCCAAAGGCTAATATCCCGCAATCCACACGCCAAAAACTGGGTCAGAGCCCTTTATTGGGCTCTGACCCAGTTTTCACTTCAAACCTTCATCCCAACTGCCCAACGCTTCGTAAACATTATTCTCCTCTGCGCCATCCAGTAACTCGTCCGCCATGACGACGAAGTCTGGCCCAGCAATGTAACGACCAACCTTATCTCACCAATTTCGACCTCGGCCACTCGCGTGATTGATCAATATGACTTCCTGGAAAGATTCCCAAGTTGCCTGATCAAGCGCGCCATTCATGAACTGCGCGTATTCAAATTCTCGATTTCGCAAATCCAGGATAAACATGAAACCGAGCCTATATTGATCGGTCTGAGAAAGCGGTTCCGTTTGCCCCATCTTTTCGTATAGGTCGATGTGCTCCATAGCAAGAACGAGCGAAACTTGATCATTGGATTGCAAAGCCTGGCGCGACTCCGAACGCAGTAATTCGTTGTTCTGATTGAGCTCAACCGCAAGCGCCATTATTCCAATGACTACTGCAACATTCGTTAGCAACGCAAACCAAGAATTGAGTTTCGCGACGTCCATGCCTACATCCAGCCCAACTGTCTCAGGGCGAACGATGCATTCCAGATCTTGACCATTTTTTCCACTTTGCCTTCTGCATTCATGGTCAACGTATAGACATAGTGTGAACGCGTCTCCTTGTTCGTCGGCGGAACAGGCCCTCCGTCACCGCTATGTGTACCGATGAAGGTCGCGAAGAAAAATGCCGTGTTGTTGTCAGCGTCGAATCCTGACGTATGTAGGTCGTAACGACAGCCGGGTGCCGTGACGTTCGCGAATCCGGCCATCCACTCACAATAGGCCTCTACCGTGCCGACATCAGCCAGCGGTGCTGCCTGGCACTCAAAACTGGCATTCTCTGCCACATAATCCTTGCACCCGTCCCAACCTTTGCCGGTTTCACAGGCATCGAAAAATTTGTTCGCGCTTTCAATTGTACTCATCGTTCTTATCCCCTTAGATAAATTTGGGTCAGAATTACCTCTGTCCCAGTGTCGTTTCAATATATCGATCAATTTGCGATTCGAGCATTTGCAACGGAAGCGCTCCATTTCCTAATAGAGCATCGTGAAAAAGCCGAATGTCGAAATTCTCACCGAGCGCCCGCTCCGTCTTCCGTCGTAGCGCCCAAATCTTAAGTTCGCCTAACTTGTAAGCCAGCGCCTGCCCAGGCCACGAAATGTACCGGTCAACTTCCGCACGTACATTTGCAGCTGACAGTGACGTGTTGTCCGCGAGATAGTTGATTGCTTGCGCTCGATTCCAACCTTGCGAATGCAAGCCAGTGTCGATGACCAACCGGCACGCACGCCACATTTCATAACTCAGCCGACCGAAATGCTCGTACGGTGATTGGTAAATTCCCATTTCGATACCGAGCTTTTCGGCATATAAGCCCCAGCCTTCACCGAAGGCGCTGAAATACAAATTGCGTCGAAATGCTGGGACGTTTTGAAGCTCTTGTGCAATTGCTGACTGATGATGATGGCCGGGCACCGCCTCGTGCAGAGTTAATGAAGGCAGTTCATACAGCGGCCGTTGATCCAGGGCAAAAGTGTTTACCCAGTAGGCGCCGCCACGACTACCACCGATCGGTGCCCCGACGTATGCGCCAGTTGTGTAGTTAGGTGCCAATTCATCTGGTACCGGGACGATTCCATATGACTGTCTCGGTAGCGTTCCAAAAAAAGCCGGCATCCGATAGTCGATACGCTTGGCGACATGTGCCGCCTCCTTTAGCAGTTGCTCGGCCGAATCGGCATAAAACTGCGCGTCAGTCCGTAAAAAGTGAGTGAAATCATCAAAACTGCCTGAGAATTCAAGCGACTCGATTACGGCGCCCATCTCTGACTTGATTCGCTCCACTTCAGCGAGGCCAATCTCATGAATCTCACCGGACGTTGCCCCAACCAGGGTGACGAAAGACCGAATTTGGTATGCGTAATATTCCTGACCATCAGGTAATTGCTCGGCGCCAAGGGTCGTTGTCGCCGCTTGCATGTAATCGTCGCGGAGAAAGTCAGCCAACGATCCAAACGCAGGAATCACTGCGTTCCGAATGGCCTCTTTTGCGGCAAGCCGCAGTGTTGCTTGGTCAGCATGCGAAATGCTCGCATTTATGTTCTCAAACGGGGCATAAAGGCCGCTTTCGGTTGGGTCGTCATACAATTGCGCCTCAATGGTCGGCAGCACGCCTTCAACAACAATTTTTGGCAACGTGAATCCTGTGCTAATTCCCTCACGCATGTTTTTGATGTTTTCGGCAAAAAATCTCGGCACATCGTGCAGCCTGTCAATGTAATCCTCATAATCTTCGACGGTGCTCATTGGTACACCATTGCTGGCGCCAAGCACATCCATGTAAAACCCGGAGAAGGTATTGAATGGAATCCGGGCCAGATCGAGTTCATAGGCTCGAACCGAGTCTTCGAGCACCCATTCAATCAACTCTATGTTGACGCGATCATTTGCCGTGAACAGTGAAGAATCTATGTCTCGTGCACGTCGGAGAAAGCTTTCTTCTTCTGCAAGACGTCGTGCGCGGTCATCCGGTCCCACGCCGCGAAAGCGATTATTGAATTCCGAGATCCCGTTTTGTGTCGCCTCTAAAGGAAACTCTCGCATACGGTATTCCCAATGCTCAGCAATGAGGTCGCTGACCTGCGAGTCAGGCGACGTAACCTGAGCGAAAACTACTTCGCATTGCCAGCCGGTTAGGAGCAGTACGCAACAGGAGCCTAATTGCAGCTTGGAAATTGCGGTCCGACCCCAGTTTAGACCCCCGCCCGCGTTCAATTGCAATAAGCCGGATCTGTGAGGCCGCTTGTAGAGAAATCCATATAGGTGGACGCGGCGAACGTGGCAAAAGCTGGCATGCCATAGTCGTTCTGCGTATGAGGAAGCAAGGCGTGCTCTACATACATACTATAGGTCTGACCTGGCTCGAGTATTCCCGCTGGCACAACATACGCACTGGCCCGATAAGTGAGAAAGTCATCCTTCTCAAAGGGTCGACCGCTGTGCACGATGTCCTCAACATTGCAGCTGTCGATGGCAACAAAAATAAGGTCGTCCAAGATCTTTTTTTCATCTGCTCGTCCCTCAGAAAACGGTGGCCACGTAATCACAAGGTCTTTACTCGAGTCGACCGCGTCAAAAGGAAGGGTCGCGTCGCTTTGCTCAAATATGATGATGGGCTGTGTTGGGAATGCGCCACCGGCAAAACTCACAACACTATCGCGCACGTCTCCGCCCGGTGTGCTGTACGTGAATTCGAAGGGCCCCGATGGAAAACTTGCTTCGAGCGCCGCATCGGATTCAGCGTTGCCACTTAAGTACATCACGTCACCAATTTCTTCGGACTCGGAATACCGATAATTAAGATCTTGTCGCATTCCTGCTGGTGGAGGAAATTTTACGCTGGCATCACTAACCTCACCGTCTGCCGCAATGAATATTTCTGCAAAAAATAACGGTCCAAGATATTCGAGAGACGAATCCAACTGTTGCTGGTAGCGAGCAACCTTGCCTACACCATAGAAGGTCACATGATCCGCAACACTTGATTCTGGTTCTTCGGTGGGCGCATCATTATCTGCGCAACTGCTGGAAAGCAGGATTAGGCATGCGATTGTTGCACTACGTATTAGCATGATCGCTTGGCATATTGATGGCGCAGTTAGCGGTTTTTTGACAATTCTTTAATCGACGTACAGCGAACTGACGGACTCTTCTTCGGATATCCGTCGCATGGTCTCTGCCAATAATTCAGCGGTCGATAATTGTCGAATCTTCGTGCAGGCCTTTGCTGCATCGCCGAGCGGGATCGTGTCCGTGACCACCATTTGATCCAAATCTGAATCTGTTATGCGTGAGACGGCCGGTCCGGACAAGACAGGGTGCGTGATGTACGCGTCAACGCTTGTCGCACCATGTGCTTTCAACGCGCTGGCCGCATGGCAAAGCGTCCCCGCCGTATCGACCATGTCATCAATCATCACGCAGTTTTTCCCCTCAACCTCGCCGATGATATTCATCACTTCCGATTGATTGGCTTGTGAACGCCGCTTGTCAATAATAACAAGGTCAGAATCGTCTAGCCGCTTCGCTAATGCGCGCGCACGAACAACACCGCCGACATCAGGTGAAACCACCACCATATTTTCGTATTTTTGTTTCCATACATCGCCAAGTAGAAGCGGTGACGCGTAGACATTGTCCACTGCGATATCGAAAAACCCTTGAATCTGATCAGCATGCAAGTCAACGGTCAGCACACGATCAACACCAGCCTGGCCAATCATCTTGGCCACCAATTTTGCCGTGATTGGCACCCTGGAGGAACGTGGCCGACGATCTTGTCGTGCGAAACCGAAGTATGGAATGACCGCGGTAATTCTAGCTGCCGACGCTCGTCTAGCCGCGTCGACCATCACCAACAACTCCATCAGGTTATCGGAGGCGGGCGGACACGTCGGCTGGATGATGAATGTCTCACGACCGCGAATGTTTTCCAGAATTTCTACATTGATTTCACCGTCACTAAAGCGGCCAACCTGTGCTTTTGCGAGCGGTACGTGCAGAACCCGCGCAATTTGATTTGCAAGCATCGGATGCGCATTCCCCGAGAATATCGCGATAGTTGCCGGATCCAAGGTCATCTCCCCAATAGTTTTTTTATTGTTGCATGCCGCAAATAGCGAAACTGGCTGGGGTGGCAGGATTCGAACCTGCGCATGACGGGATCAAAACCCGCTGCCTTACCACTTGGCTACACCCCATTCGGTCGCGCTTCACGCGCGCAATTGTGAGCCGCACAATCTAAGGTGTCAATCGTTCCAAAATCAGACCCGACCGGATATTGCATGAGTAACCGGGAAGGTCGGTTTTTATGGTGAGTGCAGCGTGTTCGATCGTGCGTGACAACGTAGCAGGGACTACGTTTCGAGCAGGATCGGACTCGATGTGCCACCACAAGAAGCGACAGCCCGGCTACGCATGCAATATACGGGCTAACGAAAGGCCCAGAAATCGATGACCAAACGTACTTTGATGTCATCGTCAACGGCGGTGAGCCGCCGCGGCATCGGTTGGCCACCGCCATCCCTATACTCCGCGATAGTGACACCCCATTCTCGCTGTGTGAGCGCAGACAAGAGTCCATTGGCGTCCAATTCTTCGCTGGAGGGTGAATTTGGGTCCGGAACCCCCAAGGCCCAGTACCTTAGACTAGAGACCGGTATCGTCCACCCATAGCGCTCACGCAGATCGACCTCTGCATCTTCCAGTTCGATCACCTCGCCGTCACGATCGGTCAAGGTCAACTCGCGCTTATTGCCGTTGATGAAAATGGTGCCAACGCCGAGCGGGCCGCTTATGCGGGCGCGAAACACCGTCCCATCCTGGCGCCACCAAAATTTGCCGTTAAAACCTTCGGTGCCCGCGCTGACGCCAATTCGGCCGCTAAACTCCCATTCATCCGTTTCTTGCAAGATTTTTTTGCGCATTTCCCAATCGCGAAATTCAGGCAAGAACAAACTCTGGTTGCCCGCGCACGCGGTCAGCAAAAACATTGGGATTAAACATGCGCGCAAATTCGCCCGCCGTTGCGACGCGGCCATGCGCTCAGGGCGTCTCTGGTTTTTCAGCGCCGCGGAGTCGATCCAGATATTTGTTCTCGGGAAACATAAGAATTGCCTCTGAGAGCTTCTCGTCAGCTTCAACGTGACGATTCAATGCACGCATTACTTCCACGATATGACCCACAATCTCAGGATCATGAAATTGTTCATACGCTGGCTCAAGAGTATCCAAAGCCTCATCATTCTTACCTTGCCTATATAAAACCCAACCCCAACTATCCATAATCGCTGGACTGTTCGGCGAAATACGCAGCGCCTTACGGATAAGCTTAGCGGCCTCGGCATATTCATCGGTTCTGTCAGCAAGCGTATACCCCAATGCATTCAGAGTAATTGCGCTATCCGGCCAACGTTTGACGGCATGGCGATACTGGGCAATGGCGTCGTCCAGTCGGTCCATACGCAAAAGAAGCGCTGCGCGGCCCAGATGGATTTCCTGATCATTCGGACGATACGCGACCACTCGGTCATATTCGTCCAGCGCCTCATCATGGCGATCCATGCTCGCCAGCAATTGTGCCTTGCTGCGCAACATCTCAATCGCGAATCCGGGGTTAATTTCGGCAAATCGACTCAGGTGCTCCAACGCCCGCTCAGGTGAACCTAGCTCAGCCAGTATTCCGGCCGCGCGACTCTGAGATAAAACCGCGTTACTGCCGCTAGTTACCTGCGAATAATGGCGAACGGCCTCGCCCTGATCAGAATTTATGTCCGCTATGCGGCCAAGATAGTAGAGCGCGTCCATTCGATAATTGCCGCTTTCTAGCAAGTCTTCAAAATCAGCGCGAGCCGCATCCAGATGCTCAAGTCTAAAATTGATGATCGCCATTAGCCGAAGTGCATCAGTCCGGTAAGGCTGTTCCAGCAGAATCTGATTGACTTGGCTGAGTGCATCATCGTCCCGTCCGGCAGAGACCAACATGATCGCCAACTCAAGACGTGCCTCGGGATCGGGGTCCGGGTCATCGCCGACCAATCGCGACGTGTAATCAATCGCGGCCTCTTCGTCACCGCCCAATAACAGCGTCCGGGCGTACAACAAGTGGGGTTTCACCCACTCGGGATCGATTTTAATGGCTTCCTGCGCTCTTTCCACAGCGGTTTCGGTATCGCCCGCTTGAAGCGCCATCACGCCCACTGCATATTGCGCAAAGACAGATTTCGAATGAGGCCGCGCGAGTTGGCGCATAAGTTCGTAGCCGTTCGTGGGGTCCTCACGCGACAGGATCGGTATCAACGCCAGAAGCCGCTCCTCTACAGGTTGATCGCCTTTTTCTAACAAGGCCTCAAAACTGCGTCGCGACGCGCGAATCTCACCCATTCGCAAATAGAGCTGCGCCACATACAACGCTGCCTCATCATCATCGGGAGCGAGTTCGACCCAGCGTTTAGCCGCTTCCAAAGCGTCGTCGTTGAATGCATAGCTGTAAGCCACTCGCGTCGCGGCCTTCGCAATCTCGGCATCCGAACTCAATTCGGCCGCACGCCGATACTCTGACACAGCCACACGATAATCTTGCGCCTCGAGCGCAGTTTCTGCCGCCAATACGCGGGCCGCAATCTGGTCGTCATCGTCGGCCGCGCGAGAAGGACTGGTAATCAATCCAATCGACAAACAGGCCAAAAGAGCGATCGTGTGAAGAATTCCGCGCCTACCTGCTGATCTTTGTGGCTTGCCACTGGGCTGTACTGCGCGTAGGCCCCGAAACACTATGCTGTCGCCAATCGGAGGCTTCCTTTTACTGACATTTTCATGGATCAATTCCATTGATCGATTCCATTGATCGAAATAATTTCTACTAGTAGTGAAGACAGACAAGAAACTGCATCATCAGTTCGCTTATCATACGTATTGATTTGCACCTCGGACGTCTAACACCACCATGCCGCTGCACATTCTCGGGCTGAACCATACCACGGCACCTGTCGAAATACGCGAGCAGGTCGTGTTCGCTGGTGACCAGATAGGCCGCGCGCTAGCGGGCATTCTGCGGCTGCCTGGAGTGGATGAAGCGGTCTTATTATCAACCTGCAATCGCACTGAATTTTATGTCGAAGCGTCGTCCGCAGGAGCGCTTGAGCTAGGCAAATGGTTGAGATCCGATCAGACGCTCAACGAGCAGGCGAGTGCTGCGTTATTTACATTGGACGGCGAAAATGCAATTCGTCATTTATTTCGCGTGGCCTGTGGCCTGGATTCAATGGTCCTTGGTGAGCCCCATATTTTGGGCCAACTGAAAGATGCCTATCGCCAGGCAGACACGCAGCAAAGCATGGGCACCCAGCTGAATCGTTTGTTTCATCACACATTTTCCGTTGCTAAAAAAGTTCGAACTGACACCGAAATTGGCACGAACCCGGTCTCAGTCGCCTACGCAGCTGTCAGTTTGGCGGACCAGTTCTTCAGCGGCTTCTCCAAACATACTGCGCTTCTAATTGGAGCAGGGGTCACTATAGAGTTGGTCGCAAAGCATCTGCATCGAAAGAGCATTGGCCGATTATTCGTGGCCAACCGAGATCTTGGCAGGGCGCAAAAGCTTGCAGCGCAATTTGACGGCTTTGCGTTACCGCTTTCGGAGCTGGAAGGAACATTGCCCGAAGCCGACATCCTAATCAGCTCGACCGCGAGTGCGGAGCCCATCTTGTCCCTGGCGCAGATGACAACAGCAATTAAGACACGAAAACGCAAACCGGTGTTCGCAGTTGATATTGCGGTACCACGGGACCTTGACCCAGCCATCTCAACGTTGGACGATATCTATCTGTACTCCATTGACGATCTTGACAAAGTGATTGTTGAGGGGCAGAACAGTCGTGAGACAGCCGCGGTCGACGCGAATCGGATACTTAACGACGAAACGCGCCGTTACCTCAATATCGAACGTAGCCGAGAGGTAGCGCCGATAATTACGGCACTTCGAGATCACGGGGATGAACTTCGCAATCAGGTTCTCGAACAAGCACGACGACGATTATCAAAGGGCGCTGATGCCGAAGAAGTTCTCGAATTCGTCGCATCATCACTGCTCAAAAAAATACTACACCAGCCAAGCGTGAGACTGCGCGAGGCAGGTGAGCAATCGGATCAGGAGTTCATTGAAACTGTTCGTGAATTGTTTGGGCTAAAAAATAGTTGATTAATGAATATGAAAGACTCAATTCGCAATAATCTGGAAATGACACGAGACCGCTTTGAGGAAATTGCAGGCTTGCTCGCCGATCCAGATGTCATAACGGACCAAAATCAGTTTCGCGACTTATCCAAAGAGTACGCACGACTTGATCCGGTTATTCGTCTATTCAATCAATACGATGCGATCAATGGCGACATTGCGGCCGCGAAAGAAATGATCGGCGATAGCGACCCTGAAATTCAACAGATGGGCCAAGATGAATTGGCGACGTTGAGCGCATCTGGTGAGAAAATTGAACTCGAATTGCAAAGATCGCTAATTCCGCCTGACCCACATGACAACAGCAATATCTTCCTCGAAATTCGCGCTGGAACGGGCGGCGACGAAGCGGCTATTTTCGCAGGCGACCTATTCCGCATGTACACCAAGTTTGCCGAGGGTATGCGGTGGCCGATTGAAATAATTAGTGCCCGCGAAGGAGATCACGGGGGCTACAAAGAAATAGTCAGCCGAATCACTGGTAACAATATTTACGGAAAACTAAAGTTTGAATCAGGCGCACATCGTGTCCAACGCGTACCGGCAACAGAGGCGCAAGGTCGTATACATACTTCGGCCTGCACGGTCGCCGTATTGCCTGAACCCGATGAAGTTGAGGCCATAGAAATCAATACCGGAGACCTGCGCGTCGATACGTATCGCGCCTCGGGTGCCGGCGGACAGCACGTCAACAAAACGGATTCAGCCGTACGTCTTACGCATTTACCAACCGGCATTGTCGTCGAGTGTCAGGATGAGCGCTCGCAGCACAAAAACCGTGCACGTGCGATGTCACTGCTGCAAGCAAAACTGCTGGACGCGGAAATCGCAAGTCGAGAGAAAGAACAAGCTCAGGAGCGTAAATCACAGGTGGGTTCCGGCGATCGCTCCGAACGAATTCGTACCTACAACTATCCACAAGGTCGTGTGACGGATCACCGCATCAATTTAACGCTGTACAAATTAGCGGAAGTTCTCGAGGGCGATTTAAATCAGGTGGTCGAGCCATTAATTAGCGAATATCAGGCTGATCAACTAGCCGCGCTTGGCGCTTAAGCCTGCCCAGTACTTTTTTATGCCTGTTTGCGTAAGTGGTTTAGCACGTCGGCTCGCGTGATCAAGCCCAGAAATTCATCTCCATCCATGACCGCAGCATATGGTTGCACCGATAGCATTGCGACAAGGTTGTTAATGCTGGCGTCTTTCTCCAGGCGAATGAAGGCGGTTTGCATGGCTTTCTCTACATTCGAATGCATCAAATCCGGCTTACCGAAGGCGTACTGAATAATCGCATCCTCCGTGACTACCCCAACCAATTTACCGTCATCCATCACGGGTAGCTGTGAAAAGCCTGCGTTCCGCAAGCGGTTATGGGCGGTGGTCAACACGTCGCCTCTACCAACCGTGATCGTCGCGCGCTCGTCGTGAAGCCGACCGATCAAATCTCGCAAGTCGCCGTACTGCTCACGCTCAATGAAGCCCTGATCTTCGAGCCAAAAATCGTTGAACAGTTTTGACAAATATTTATTGCCTGTATCGCAGGCTAGCGTAACCACGCGTTTGGGCTCTGTTTGTTCACGACAAAAACGCAGCGCTGCGGAAAGCAAAGTGCCACTCGAAGACCCAACCAACAAACCTTCTTTAAGCAACAATTCTCGTGCAGTGCTAAATGACTCAGCATCGGAAATGCTGTAAGCATTTTTTATGCCGTCGAATTCTGCGATTGAGGGAATGAAATCTTCGCCAATCCCCTCCACCAGCCAGGAACTACTGTCACCGAATTCTCCCGTATGTACATAGTCTGCAACCACGGAACCAACGGGATCAGCAATAACCAATTCGGTTGACGGAGAATGAGTTCGCAAATACTTGTTCAATCCGCTAACGGTTCCGCTTGATCCAACACCGACGACAATTGCGTCTACGTCTCCATCGAGCTGTTCCAAAATTTCCGGGCCGGTTGTCGTCTCATGCGCCAGCGGATTGTCGCTATTGCCAAATTGATTGATGAAATACGCGCCTTGCTCCTCAGCAATACGCTGCCCCATGTCCTGGTAGTACTCAGGGTGTCCTCTACCAACGTCGGACCGGGTCAGAACAATCTCGGCACCCATAGCGCGTAGATTGAATATTTTTTCCTGACTCATCTTGTCGGGCAGAACCAGTATCAAGTGATAACCCTTCTGTGCGGCAACCAAAGCCAAACCCAACCCGGTATTTCCGGCGGTCGCCTCGACAAGCGTATCTCCAGGCTTTATATCACCACGTTCCTCAGCCGCACCAATCATCGATATACCGATGCGATCCTTAATCGAGCCGCCGGGATTCATCAATTCAAGCTTGAGAAACAGACGACACGGCCCAGTGTCCATTTTGGAGACCTCGAGCATCGGCGTTTGGCCAACCATTTCGAGTACATTTGAGTAAACTTGCATAGAACCGCTTGTCATCATGAAAAGAGTGGCCATGGTACGTGAAGGGATCCTGTCGTTGAAAGATTTTCTGAAAATTGGCAGCGCACTTGCTGGCGCCAGCAAGCGACTGAAGAACGTGAGCGAGAGTCCACGCCTCGATGCCGAACTGTTGCTTGCGCGTGCACTGGACGTGCCGCGTAGTTATCTATTCGCGCATGCTGAAGAGGAAATGGACGACAATGCAAGATTGCGCTTTCAAACCAGCATTGAGCGCCGGATCGATGGCTTGCCGATGGCCTACATCACGGGCGAGAAAGAATTCTGGTCCATGGATTTGTTGGTATCTCCCGCCACGCTGGTACCACGCCCAGAGACAGAACTGTTGGTTGACCTGGCGTTGCGCCAAATGCCGCGAGAGTCGACCCAACGGGTGCTCGATCTGGGCACTGGATCCGGCACAGTTGCGCTGGCCCTGGCTAGAGAACGCCCGCTGAGCAAAATCGTCGCGACAGACATCAGTGAAGACGCTGTGCTGGTCGCCAGGGAAAATGCGCGTAGGCTGAATCTAGCGAATATTGAATTCGTTATTGGCGATTGGGTAACACCAGTCGCGGCACGACGTTTTGACATCGTTGTGTCAAACCCGCCGTATATTTCGGACGACGATCCGCATCTGCCACAGTTACGATTTGAACCGCAATTGGCATTGCTCGCGGGGCACGACGGTCTCGACGCTATTCGCAGAATATCCGCCACGACTGCCATTATTGTCGAATCGGGTGGCCCAATAATGATTGAACACGGCGCTACTCAAGCAGAACAAGTGGCAGATGTCCTCAGTAATGACGGTTGGCGAGGCATCTCCAGTACCAAAGACCTAGCTGGCCTGCCAAGAGTTACGACAGCCTACGCACCCGAATGACGGCGCGAAGTCGACGAGATTTCATTATACTTCCGGACTCATTTTTGACAGAGAGCTATTTGTGATTACTATCGAAACCACCCACGGCAATATCGTCATCGACCTCTACGAAGAAGACGCTCCAATTTCCTGCGAAAATTTTCGCCAGTATGTAACTGACGATTTTTATAGCGATACGATTTTTCACCGCGTTATTCCAAACTTTATGATTCAGTGCGGTGGCATGACTGAGGATATGGCGAGCAAAGAAACTCGTGCGCAAATTAAAAATGAAGCGGACAACGGCCGAAAAAATGTTCGCGGCTCGCTCGCGATGGCCCGGACGGCAGTTGTTGATAGCGCGAGTTCGCAGTTTTTTGTCAATCTTGGCGACAACGATTTCCTCAATCACGGTGGTCGCGACTTTGGATACGCGGTGTTCGGTGAGGTCAGTGAGGGAATGGATGTGGTTGATGCTATCGCGGCGGTCGCTACCGGCAATCAAGGCGGGCATCAAGACGTACCCGTTGATCCCGTGAAAATTATTGCAGCTCGCCAAGACTAACTAGAATTATGAACCGGTCCGCCAGGCAAATTGCATTGGCCCAGATTGGCGCTTCGGGCCAAACACGGATCGCCGAATCAACCGTGTTGATCATTGGATTAGGTGGCATTGGTTGCGCCACCGCCAGTTACCTGGCCTGCGCAGGGGTCGGCCAGTTATTGCTCTGCGACTTCGATACCGTTGATGAAACCAATCTCGGGCGTCAGACACTTTATGGACCGTCTGATGTCGGAGAGCTGAAGGCTATACGAGCAGCATCGCGTCTCGCCGCTATGAATCCAGATGTGCGGCTAACGGAAATTTCGAATCGATTGAGCGATGCGGCGATGAACGAGGCAGTTAATCAGGCCGATCTGGTCCTGGATGGCTGTGACAATTTCGCGACACGATTCCAGGTCAATTCGGCGGCAGTGACGAACAACACTCGGTTGATTTCTGGTGCCGCTATTCGTTTCGAAGGCCAGATTGCAACTTTTGGTTTGGATTTCGCAAAATCTCCGTGCTACAGATGTCTGTATCAGGAAGCGGACGAAACACTCGACAACTGCAGCGGAAATGGTGTCCTCGGTCCGGTCCCGGGCGTCATCGGCACGATGATGGCCGTTGAGGCGCTCAAATCTCTTGCGGGTGTGGACGTGCGAACCGGCGTACTTAGCCTCTACGATGCGCTCTCGGGCGACTGGCAAAAAGTTTCAATCCGCAAACGAAAAAAATGCCCTGCATGCGGTAACACTTAATAAAAATTTTGCTTCGCTAAACCTGCCTTGTGTACCGATTCGAAGCAATCATCAGTAACCCAACAATGACGTAGACACCAATCGCGGTTGCCAAAACGACACTGAAGTTATTAGGTCGAACGAGCATTGCGGCAAGCGCCGGGCCGAGAGCGCCGCCGCAAGCGGTAAAGAATCCACCGACGACAACGACACTGCCAGCGGGATCCAAGCGTGCCTCGATTGAGTAGAAATACGCCAGTCCAAAAGCCCAGGCCGGCGAGATGATACACATTGAGATTATGTAGCTCGCGGGACCACCATCAGACAGAAGCAGAAAATGTGCTGCAACCGATGCGATGATTGCACCAAGAAGCGGTTTTAGTTGTCCGAATCGATCGCCGAGCCAAACAACCGCCAAACCGGCGGGTACGCCTAACAGCGTCGCGAGCCCCAATGTCTGACCCGCCTCAATAGACGATAGGTCGAATTCAAGTCCGATGCGTTCTGCATAGGTGTATTGCATAAAATTAGCAACCTCATAGGCACCAATTCCCAACATCGCAAGGAGAGCGGCCGGCTTTAACAGAGATTTAGTTTCCAATTTTTGTTCATCGTCAACGGCATCTCGAAGTAGAACGCTATCTTTCATAGACAATGCGAATGCAGCCAACAACGACATTAAAACAAACATTCCTGCAACGCCGATCGTCGGGAGAACGATCGGTAACAGAAAAAATAGTGCTGAGCTCAGTCCAAACTGCAACACGGTAAACATTCCATAGCCACGCTCTGGCTCACGTAACGCAGCAATTGACGTCACAACTGAGGCATACGCCGCGGCACCTCCAAGACCCGAAATGAAACGTACGACGACGAAGACATCCGTCGGCATTTGGTTAACGAATGCGGAAAGACAATCGAACACGACCAGTACGATCAAGCCGAATACGCAAACGCTGCGAGGGTTCAAGTGCCGGATTCTCAGTCCAACAATAATCGCGGTAAGTGCACTGCCGACGAAACCGGCCGTTGCCATCCATCCTGCCTGCGCATCTGTAAACCCCGCATAATCAATCAGCGCACCAACCATCACTGGCAGTATAAGAATAGGCAGAATGGCGATCGAGCCAAGGGTGGACAGACGAGTGATTTGGGCAGCTTCGGGCGACATTGGCCAATGCTACCCCAGTTGACAATATGCATATGCTGCCCCTCATAATGCGAAACTCACTAAAATGTTTGGAGTCACAATGCGAATAGTTAAAGTTGCCGCGACACAGATGGGCTGCGCGGAAAATGTAACTGACAATATTGCGCTTGCTGAGAAGCAAGTTCGCGGCGCTGCAGCGGAAGGCGCACAAATTGTGCTGCTCCAGGAATTGTTCGAAACACCCTATTTTTGCAAAGATATGAACAGCGACAATTTTGCACTAGCTCACGATAGTCAAAACAATTCCATCGTCGAACACTTTAGGAAGTTAGCACGCGAGTTAGAGGTGGTATTACCGATAAGTTTTTTCGAGCGCGATAACAACGCGTTCTTTAACTCGATCGCCATTATCGATGCAGATGGCAGTGTGATGGGTATCTATAGAAAATCGCATATTCCGCAAAGCCCCGGTTATCAGGAGAAGTTCTATTTCAGCCCCGGCGATACGGGTTTTAAAGTTTGGAAAACACGCTATGCCAACATAGGTGTCGCAATTTGCTGGGACCAATGGTTTCCGGAGGCTGCGCGTGCCATGGCGCTGCAAGGAGCCGAAGTGCTGCTATACCCAACCGCTATTGGCTCAGAACCAGGGTATCCGGAAATTGATTCTTGCGCCCATTGGCAACGCGTCATGCAGGGGCATTCCGCGGCAAACTGCGTCCCGGTTATCACATCCAATCGCATTGGACTTGAGCGCGGCGATTCCTGCGACGTGACGTTTTACGGTAGTTCATTTATCACTGACAACACCGGCGCTAAACTCGTGGAGGCAGATCGGGATAAGCAATGTTTTGTTTCCGCCGAACTTGATCTGGACAAGATGCAACGTGAACGCAGCGCTTGGGGGTTATTCCGTGATCGCCGCCCTGATCTTTATGGCGGCCTGCTAGAACTCGGAGCCTAACCGGTGGTTCGCGAGGACTTTCCAACTGCGGCTTCTGCTGGCTACACCATGCCAGCAGAATGGATGCCCCATGAACGTTGCTGGATGGCGTGGCCATGCCGCCGTAATTTTTGGGGCGAACACCTGTGCAAAACACAGCAGTGTTTCGCAAACGTCGCCAATGCGATTGGCGAATTTGAACCAGTGACGATGCTTTGCCCGCCCGCAGATCTCGAGAATGCTCGCAAGCTCTGTGGCGAGAAAATCGAATTACTCAAAGTCGATCTCGATGACTCCTGGATGCGCGATATTGGCCCCAACTTCGTTATGAATAACGCCGGGCAGCTAGCCGCGTCGATATTTCATTTTAATAGCTGGGGAAAGAAACATTCGCCCTGGGGAAAAGATGCGGCAATTGGGCACCGGCTCGCGGAGTATCTAGGCATCCCAACGTTTTCCTCATCAATTTTCATGGAGGGCGGAGGCATCAATGTCGACGGTGAAGGCACTGTTCTCGCTACACGGCAAAATGTAATGAACGATAACCGCAATCCGGGATTGGGAGAAGAGGAAGTCACTCGACATCTATGCAATGCGCTTGGCACCGAAAAAGTAATTTGGTTACCGGGCGATCCGGAAGATACTGAAACCGATGGCCACGTTGACGGCATCGCATGCTTCGTAGCACCCGGAACCGTGCTCGTCGAAATTTGTCCCGCGATGGGAACCGAACGTTACGACAATATGCAGGCCAATTTAGACGCCGTACGCAGACAGCATGATGCATCAGGTCGTGAACTAACGGTGGTGACGATCGAAGAGGCGCGCGAAGCAGAAAGATATGGTGACATATTCGCGAGCTCGTATATCAACTTTTATATTGCGAATGATGCGGTCTTGATCCCGGCATTTGGAATTGATCGTGATGAACAAGCGCGCGACACGATAAAGACGCTATTCCCAGACAGGGAAATTGTATCGATTGAAATTTCAGATATTGCGCTGGGCGGTGGTGGAATTCACTGCATTACGCAGCAGCAACCTAAGTGCTAGTTACCGACACGCAGGAGGTAACCACGCGTCAATCTGGGTTGCGTCACCGACGCAAGACCACCCCAAACTTCCTTGATTATCGTTCGCCGAAACGGTTAATACCGCAGTGTCAATTTTAGCGTTTACATCGTTGCCAAAGGTAATTTCAATCAATCCGGCACCCGTAATCTCAACTTGTGTCACATAAAGGCTGCCAATATTACCTGGCGCTTCCAGACCTGCCGTCGCATTGTCACCAGGAAATACGCCCGCAACCTGATAGTACTCAGCTACGGCGACCTTTGCGCTGCCGGCAAGATTTAAGCCCTCGGTAACCTGAGATCGAATGGTGTAATTGAGATATGCCGGGATAGCGATTGCAGCCAAAATGCCGATGATCGCAACCACGATCATGAACTCGATCAGCGTAAATCCTTTTTGTATTTTTTTCATCAATTTTTTCTCGTCATCCTAATCAGATAGCTGCTGGTTAGAATAAAGCGATTCTCGTGCCAACTTGAACATATATCCAGTAGTTCATTGAAATATAACTCCTTTAACTTATCGAAGCGCTAGCCTTAGAACACCCGAAGCGGACCCTGCGTAGCCAATAAGCGACAAATAGTCACAAACTGACAGAAACCGTCAGTTCGGACGTGGAAGTGCATCACCAGGGAAAATGATAACTAGTACCGATATAAGCAATTATGACTAATCCATAAGTTAAAACAAAACCTGACGCCTTGTATGAGGCCTCGCGCTTTGACTTGCATTACCGGGGTTTCAACACCGTAAAAAGAAAACGATTGACACAAAAAAAGAATCGGTCATCGGCACCAAAGTCGCTAAACTCGTCAAGCCAGGTCTCGCCTTTTGCAGCGGAAACACGCTCTTGAGCAATCGCCTCTACGACACACTGCTTCAATGCGCTCATCGCAAACCCTTGTGGATCTGCGTCCGTACTGAGCAATGGAATAGCTTCCGTTTGAATGGATTCAAATCCAGCGTCACGCAACATTGGACCAAGTCGCGCCGGCAAGCGCGCATTGGGCACGGCTGCATCCCATGCAGAGACAATTTTCTCTGTTAGATTGTCATCGTTCGAATGAACGACAGTACTTCGCCAGTCGGTCTCTATAATATAAAGGCGTCCGCCGGGCACCAAGACGCGATACATTTCTGTCAACGTTTTTTTGACGTTGGCAACGTACAAGAGCAGCTGCATGCATGTAACCGCATCTATTGAGGTCGCATCGAACGGCAGCTTGGCAACATCCGCTTCAACGTAGCTTACGTTTGGCAAATCCTTACAACGATTCTGTGCCAAACCAATCATCGCAGCGCTTGAATCCACGCAGGTCACAGACCCTGTTGGACCTACCGCTGTCGCAAGACTGTGTGTCAGCAGGCCCGGGCCGCAACCAACATCGACGATATTCTCGCCGATCGACGCATTAATGATCTCTAGGGTGCGCGCCCTTTGCTGGACGATCTCGGGTGAAAGGTATGCGCGCTCTGTCCGACGCGACTCCGCTTCATCGTATTCCATTTAGTGCAGTGTCCTGTACGTCTAGCCGGATTGTTATTCGAATTCAAACCTGCAACTGCTTATGCAGCATCTGCCTTGGCGGGATCATAGCCGAGATTGGGCGCCAACCATCTTTCTGCCTCAGCCACACTGAGGTTCTTACGCGACGCAAACGACTCAACCTGATCACGGGATATTTGTCCGACCGAAAAGTATCTTGATTCCGGATGGGAAAAATAGAATCCACTCACCGCTGCAGTTGGGAACATGGCAAAAGAATCGGTCAGTTCCAAACCGATGGACTGCTCAACGTCAAGCAGGCGCCATAACGTGCCCTTCTCTGTGTGATCCGGGCACGCGGGATATCCGGGCGCCGGGCGAATTCCGCGATACTGCTCCGAGATGAGTTCATTAGTTTTTAGACTTTCGTCGGAGTCGTACGCCCAAAACTCTTTACGCGTGCGTTCATGCATATATTCTGCAAGCGCTTCTGCCAATCGATCGGCCAGAGCCTTGAGCATTATGCTGCTGTAGTCATCAAGATCAGCCTCGAAACGCTCCACGTGCTGATCGATGCCAATACCTGCTGTCACCGCGAAGCCACCGATGTAGTCATTCACACCGCTTTGCTCCGGCGCAATGAAATCGGACAGGCAATAGTGCGCCTGCCCCTTCGGCTTGCTGCGCTGCTGCCGCAAATGGCAAAGGCGCGTAAGCTCATCCGCTCGATTATCGTCTTCGAAAACACGGATATCGTCTTTATCCACGGCATTTGCGGGGAAGAAGCCAAGCACTGCTCGTGCCTGCAGCCATTTCTCAGCGATAATCTTGTCGAGCATCACCGATGCGTCGCTGAACAAGGATCGAGCTGCATCGCCAACAACCTTATCGCTCAGAATTGCCGGAAATTTACCGTGGAATTCCCACGCATTGAAAAATGGCATCCAATCAATATAGTTTTTCAGAATTGCGAGATCGATATCTTCAAAGACCCGCGTACCCGTGAATGTCGGTGTCGGCGGCACATAAGTATTCCAATCGATTTCGAGGCGATTATCGCGCGCCTGTTGCAAAGTCAACTGTGGCGCGAGTCGTGTTTTGCCAGCGTGGCGCTCACGCCGTTTACTGTTTTCTTCGCGCGTTTTCTGAACCAATGCGAGCCGCGTATCTTTCTCCGTTAGCGCTTGTGCAACACCAACCGCTCGTGACGCATCTTTAACGTAAATGACCGGGCCTTCGTAATGGGGTTCAATTTTTACCGCCGTGTGCGCTGGTGATGTTGTCGCACCGCCAATCAAAAGCGGTAACTCAAAATCCAGACGCTGCATCTCGCTCGCCACATGAACCATTTCGTCAAGTGATGGCGTAATTAGTCCTGAAAGCCCAATGATCTGCACATTTTCACGACGTGCTGCCTCAAGAATCTTCTCGCACGAGACCATTACGCCAAGATCAATCACTTCAAAGTTATTGCACTGCAAAACGACTCCGACAATGTTCTTGCCAATGTCGTGCACATCACCCTTAACAGTCGCCATGACGATTTTGCCGTTGGTTTCGATCACACCACCTTTTTCTTCTTCAATAAATGGCACCAGATGACCGACCGCCTTTTTCATGACCCGCGCGGACTTCACGACCTGAGGAAGAAACATTTTTCCTTCTCCGAACAAGTCGCCGACGACGTTCATACCCGACATGAGAGGTCCTTCGATGACATCCAGGGGTCTGACAGCTGCCAATCTGGCCTCTTCCGTATCTGCGATAACAAACTCGTCAATGCCGTTCACGAGCGCGTGCTCGAGGCGCTTGCCCACTTCGTTTTCGCGCCAGCTAAGATCCTTCGTTTTACCTTTTTGGCCGCCAGCCTTACCTTTGTATTCTTCGGCAGCATCAAGCAAACGATCGGTTGCATCGTCGCGTCGATTGAGCACGACGTCCTCAACAGCGTTACGCAACGTTTCTGGTAAATTCTGGTAGTTAGCAAGCTGGCCGGCATTAACAATGCCCATGTCCATACCCGCTTTAATTGCGTGATAGAGAAATACCGAATGAATCGCTTCTCTGACAATATTGTTGCCACGAAAAGAGAACGAAACATTGCTCACGCCGCCGCTGACCATCGCGTGCGGCAATTCAGCCTTAATACGACGCGTAGCCTCAATAAAATCCTGACCATAACTGTTGTGCTCGTCGATGCCGGTCGCTACTGCGAATATATTGGGGTCGAAAATTATATCCGCAGCGTCGAATCCCACCTCGTCAATCAGAATTTGATAAGAGCGCTTGCAAATTTCGATCTTGCGTTCAACATTGTCAGCCTGTCCATTTTCATCAAAGGCCATCACGATGACAGCGGCCCCATAGTCTCGTACCAACCTGGCCTGGCGAACAAAGATCTCCTCGCCTTCTTTTAAGCTAATCGAATTGACGACGCCTTTTCCCTGCACGCATTTGAGGCCTGCTTCGATTACCGACCATTTCGAGGAATCGATCATCACAGGTACGCGCGCTACATCCGGTTCGGCCGCTATCAAATTAAGATAGGTGACCATCGCGCTTTCAGAGTCGAGCATGCCTTCGTCCATATTGACGTCGACGATTTGTGCACCGTTCTCAACTTGTTGTCGAGCGACCTGCACTGCATCCGTGTAGTTATCCGCCTCGATCAGTTTGCGAAAAACCGCTGAGCCAGTGACGTTAGTTCTTTCGCCGACATTTACGAACAAATCATCCGGGCCGAGATTGACTGGTTCTAATCCCGACAAACGACAGCGGATCTCAATTGCTGGAATTTTTCGAGGCGTCTGAGCGTCGATTGCCGCCCGTAACGCACTTATATGCGCAGGCGTTGTGCCGCAACAGCCACCGACTAAATTGACTAAGCCGCTACTCGCGAATTCGCCAACAACTGCGGCCATCGCTTCCGGCGACTCATCGTACTCACCAAACTCGTTCGGCAACCCGGCGTTGGGATGTGCACTAACGAAAGTATCGGCAATTCGCGAAAGCTCAGCGACGTAGGGGCGTAGGTCATCTGCGCCCAAAGCACAGTTTAAACCCACCATAAAAGGATCCGCATGCCGTACCGAATTCCAAAAAGCCTCCGTCGTTTGACCCGAAAGCGTACGACCCGATGCATCGGTAATCGTCCCTGAAATCATGACGGGAAGCGTAATGCCGGTTTCTTCAAAACTCCGCTTTGTCGCGAAGATCGCAGCTTTTGCATTGAGCGTGTCGAAAATTGTTTCGATCATCAGGAAATCAACACCGCCTTCGATCAATGCGGTAGCAGCCTCTTGATAGGTTTCTGCGAGCGCATCGAAGGTGATGCTCCGATATCCCGGGTCGTTCACGTCCGGTGAAATTGATGCGGTGCGGTTTGCTGGCCCGAGTACGCCCGCAACATATCGCGGTTGACCCGAATCAGATTCGAATGCATCAGCCGTCTTCCGCGCTAACTTCGCGGCTTTCAGGTTCAGTTCAGCAACCAAAGACTCCAGACCGTAGTCGCCCATCGACGGCGCGTTCGCATTAAACGTGTTGGTCTCAATGATGTCGGCACCGGCCTCCAGAAACTGCCGATGAATATCCTGGATGACGTGCGGCCGGGTAAGCGTCAGAAGATCATTATTGCCTTTTAAATCTGACGGCCAATCTTTGTAACGCGCACCACGATAGTCTTCTTCAGTCAGCCCGAAACCCTGAATCATAGTTCCCATCGCGCCGTCGAGAAGCAGGATCCGCTCCTCTAACGACTGCATCAATAAATCAATTCTTGCTTGTCTTTCCATCATTGTTCTCAGGCTGCCGCCTGTCTCCGTCGCACGCCAATGGCATGACAAATCGCAAACGCCAACTCATGGCGATTGAGTGTGTAGAAATGAAATTCCTCGATACCTTCGCGCTTCAACAACGCGACCTGCTCAATAGCAACGCTCGCTGCGATCAGTTTGCGCGTTTCGGCATCGTCTTCGAGTCCATCGAAGCGATCACAAAGCCAGGCAGGAACCGATGCTCCACATTGCTCTGCAAATCGTTCCAGCTGTGGAAAGCGAGTAATAGGAAGAATTCCGGGTATAACAGGTGTATCGATGCCTGCTCGAGCGCAGGTATCGCGAAAACGTAAAAATTTGCTAACGTCGAAGAAGAATTGCGTGATCGCGCGGTTAGCGCCTGCGTCAACTTTACGACGCAGATTCAGTAAGTCCGCGGCGGCATCCTCCGCCTCGGGATGAACTTCCGGATAGGCTGCGACAGAGATTTCAAAATCTGCAATCTTTTTCAATCCGGCCACGAGGTCGGAGGCGTACGCATAACCACCGGGTTCTGGAACATATTTCGCACTATCTTTAGGAGGATCACCGCGAAGTGCGACCACGTGCCGAACGCCCATATCCCAATATTCGCGTGCGATATCATCAATCTCCCCCTTCTTCGCACCTATACAGGTTAAATGTGGTGCAGCGGTTAGATTGGTTTCAGCAAGAATACGCGCAACAGCGGCATGAGTTCGCTGCCGAGTTGATCCGTCCGCACCGTAAGTGACCGATACGAAGCGCGGCTCCAAAACGGCGAGATGTTCAATTGAGCGCCACAACGTTTCCTCCATTGCTGCGTTGTTGGGTGGAAAAAATTCGAATGAAACATCGATTCGTTTGTCATTGTTCGTGTTCGTCATGACGCGGCTCTTTGAGGTTGTAGTTGCCGGACAGGCAAAATTGCGAACGATACCAGCCACCGTGGATTTTTTTTAGGCACTGAACGTGCCGGCGACAGTCGCAATCCGGATTGTTGACACCATTCAGCTAACGACGTCTGCACATCGGCAGACGTATTAGTCCGCAACGATTCCAATACAAACATGCGCCCGCCCGGCCGCAACACCCGACTCGCCTCTTCAAGCGCTCGCACCGGATCATGAGCGTTGCGTAACACATCGTCGATTATGATCGTGTTGAATTCGTGATCGGCGAATGGCAATCGATACATGTCGCCCTTGCGCAGATTGCAATTTGGAATTCCAGCCAACATGAGCTCAGCACGAGCCAACTGGCGGGCGTCACTATCGATATCAACGCCGACGATGCGACTCGCGCGACTGGCGAGTAATTTCAAAATTGCGCCTCGTCCACAACCAATATCAAGCAGGTCCCCCAAGGGAGCTGTAACGGTTAAATCCAATATGGCTCGATGTAGCGCACGGTCTGCTGAGGTATCACTAGCCCCTCGCGCGGCATCTCCCACCCGCTGCCCACGACCCTCACGAAGCAACTTCCAGTCAGCGACGAAAATCGGATCCTGCTCCGGAATCAGTTCCAGCAAGCGACGCAGCGAGTCAGGTGCATTTTTCTGCGGCGGCACACGGTAGAAGACTCGTTTGCCATCTCTGAATCGGCGCAAAATTTGCGCATCACAAAGCTGTTTCAACTGTTGTGAAATTCGCGGTTGGCTTTGCCCAATCACTCGCGTTAGTTCGGAAACGCTGCATTCTCCCTGGCGACACAAGGCCACCAAGCGTAGGCGGGTTGGGTCGCCGAGCGTTTTGAGTTGCTGTAACAGAAGTTCAGTTGAAACTTGCATAAATATATAAGTATTTTTTGATATATTGGAATAGTCAGCTTAACACGCGCCCATCGGGGCGGTAACCCTGGAGTTGGAAATCGGGAACTACTGCACACTTACCGGCGCGTAACCCGGATAATTCATGCGCTGGCCGGGCTAGTGGATCGAGACGCTTCCCTGTCCCGATTGATCGGCAAACACCCGACCGACATCAATTGGGTCGAAGCGGCGAATTTGGCCGCAATATTCGCAGGTCACATCGACCCGGCCACTCTCTAGCAACGCAGCACGCGTTTCCGCCTCGCCTAACAGACGCAAAACCTCTTCAACTCGTGCTTGTGAACAACGGCAGCGAAATTGCACACTCCGCCCAGGAAATACCCGGACGTCATCTTCGACAAAGAGCTTCTGCAGCAACGTCGAACAAATCCTCTGTTCGTAACGTTCCGGCGAGCAGGCCCAATCGCCGCCAATCATCGTCACTAACCAGTTTTTCTCCCAGCGTTTGCTGCAAAAGAATACCGCCGCATAAAGATGCCTCAGAGCACAGGCACGATAAAAATGTATACTAACGTACTAAGTAAAATATTAAAAAGCGATAAAGAATATGAAAAACAAAAATAAAGTATTTAAAGCTATATATCTGGCAGATTATGTCCCAGATGTAATGAAAAGAATTGAAGGATCACTCTTAGATAATAAAGCAATAATTGATTATGCAGTTCGTATTGATGGCGGACAATTCTAAAGAGTGTGCAGCCTGTTATTGTACTGCTAAAAGTTTAGCGAGAAGGTCCTTTGATTCTGATGGCAATATTGATTTCGACATTAATGTGATTAAAGAATTATTCAGCAGTGCTATTGACAAGTGCAAAACTACTGAGGACTTTTATTTCGCCCGGGGAGCAATACGGAATGCATTTCTTGATCCAGATATTGAAGGTGAATTACTCTCGCGCATACCTGATGATTTAGTAGCACTAGATAAAAACAACTAAGAAAATATTTAGGATTTCAATAATTTAGGTGCCGCCCTGTTGCGCTCCAACGGCACCACTGCACCGCGCACTGCAAGAGCATCGAAAACAAACGGTACCACCGAATCTTTAGATGACATTTATGGGTGAACCCAAAGTGACTAGGAGAGTTTCTGCTTGATGAGCTGATTCACCTGGCCAGGATTTGCCTTCCCGCCGGTTTCCTTCATCACCTGACCGACAAAAAAGCCCAACAGCTTTTCTTTTCCCGCCCGGTAATCAGCGACTTGAGCAGGATTTGTATCAATGACGGCTGCAACGATTGCGTCCAGCGCAGACACATCTGTAATTTGCTGCAAACCTTTCGCGGCTATAATTTCGTCGGCGCTGCCCTCGCCCGTCGACATTCCGTCGAAAACTTCTTTGGCAATCTTACCGGAAATTGTGTCATCAGTAATTCGATCCAAAAGGCCCGCCAATGCTGTCGGCGTAATGGGGCTGTCTTGAATATCGATGTTGTCGCGATTCAACAAAGCGGATAAATCGCCAATAATCCAGTTTGCGGCGATCTGTGAGTCACCTGCGGTCGCTTTAGCGACCTCTTCATAAAAATCTGCCAACGGGCGACTCACCGTCAAGATCTCGGCATCGGCTTCCTTCAACGCATACTCTGCAATGAAGCGCGTGCACTTCACATGCGGAAGTTCCGGCAACGAACGACGCACCTCTTCAACAAAAGAATCTTCAATTTCGATCGGCAACAGATCGGGATCAGGAAAATAACGGTAATCATTCGCCTCTTCCTTCGATCGCATTGATCGAGTCTCGTCTTTATCGGAGTCGTACAAGCGGGTCTCTTGCACGACTACTCCACCATCCTCAATTACGTCAATCTGCCGCGCGATCTCAAAGTTTATGGCTTTCTCGACAAATCGGAACGAATTCAGATTTTTAACCTCCGCGCGAGTACCAAACTCGACCTGTCCAACCTGTCTTACAGAAACATTGGCATCACAGCGGAATGAGCCCTCTTGCATGTTGCCATCGGAAATTTCCAAATACCGAACGATCGAATGGATCTTCCGCATATAGGCAACGGCTTCTTTGGCCGATCGAAGATCCGGTTCCGAAACAATTTCAAGCAGCGGTGTTCCGGCGCGATTTAAGTCAACTCCGGTTGATCCCTCAAATTCATCGTGAACTGACTTGCCCGCATCTTCTTCCAGATGAGCTCGCGTAATGCGAATGCGCTTTTCATCGCCAGCATCGTCGCGAATGAACAACTCGCCGCCTACCACGATGGGAAGTTCGTACTGGCTGATCTGGTAACCCTTTGGCAAATCAGGATAGAAGTAATTTTTCCGCGCGAAAATTGAACGCTTGGCTACTGTCGCGTTAACTGCGAGACCAAACATCGCAGCCATACGCACAACTTCAACGTTAAGGACAGGCAACACGCCTGGATATCCCAAATCGACCAGGCTCGCCTGAGTATTGGGTTCTGCGCCATAAGCTGTTGATGAACCTGAGAAAATTTTACTATTGGTGGCGAGCTGGGTATGAATTTCCAGCCCTATAACGACCTCCCAGCGACTCACCGGAATGCCTCCGGCGCCTGCCGATGCCAATCGGTAATTTGCTGGTATTGATGTGCGCAGGAAAGCAACGACGCTTCTGCGAAAGCGGGCCCAACCAATTGCAGACCGACGGGCATCTTCTTAACCAACCCACATGGAACCGATATACCGGGCAACCCCGCAAGGTTCGCCCCAATCGTGTAAATGTCATTCAAATACATCGTGATTGGGTCGTCTGTTTTCTCACCAAGGCGAAATGCGGTCGTCGGCGCAGTAGGACCCGCAATAACGTCAACGTTCTCAAAAGCCTGGTTAAAATCGCGACTAATCAACTGACGAACTTTCTGTGCCTTCAGATAATACGCGTCGTAGTAGCCTGCCGACAAAACATAGGTGCCAGTCATGATGCGCCGCTTCACTTCGGCGCCGAAACCCTCACCACGAGAACGGCAATACAAATCTAAGAGGTCTTTGAGGTTGTCTGCTCGATGACCAAAGCGCACGCCGTCGAATCGTGACAAGTTCGAAGAGCATTCAGCAGGCGCAACCACGTAGTAGGTTGGCACAGATAAACCAATGTTCGGCAGATCAACATCGACCAAACTCGCGCCCGCATCCTCGAGGGCGGCAAGCGCGGTTTTAACGGTCTTACCACACTCATCGTCGAGCCCTTCATCAAAATGCTGGCGCACGACGCCAATTCGTAATCCCTTAACGGAATCCGATAACGTCGCGGTGTAGTCGGGTATCGGTTGGTCGGCAGATGTCGAGTCGCGTGGATCAACGCCGGCCATTGCATTGAGTAAAAGTGCGGCATCTTCGGCTGAGCGAGTAATAACGCCGGCCTGATCAAGGCTTGATGCAAATGCCACCATACCGAATCTTGATACTCGACCATAAGTTGGCTTTAGTCCCACTGTCCCGGTTAAAGCGGCGGGCTGGCGGATCGAACCACCAGTATCAGTGCCAGTAGCGGCAGGAACCAATCGCGCAGCAACTGCGGCTGCAGACCCACCGGACGAACCGCCGGGAGACGTCTTCTGATCCCACGGGTTAGTGACGGCGCCGAAAAAACTGGTTTCGTTCGACGACCCCATCGCGAACTCATCCATGTTCGTTTTGCCCAGCATGATCGCACCGGCCGATTTCAAGCGTGCGACGACGGTTGCATCATAGGGCGAAACAAAGTCCTGGAGTATTTTCGAGCCACAAGTAGTCCGTACACCGGCCGTGCAAAAAAGATCTTTATGCACAATGGGCAAACCCTGCAAAGGACCGCCCGCACCTGTAGCACGATTCTTATCTGCAAGATCGGCCTCGGCAAGTGCCTCGTCCGCCGTGAGCGTAATAAAAGCGTTTAAGGACTTCTGATGCGCATCGATGCGCTCGAGCAAGGATTCCGTCAGCTCACGAGAGGAAAATTCGCCACCAGCAAGGCCTCTTGCCAACTCCGTTAGCGTCTGCAGATACAACGCATCACTCGCTTTGCTAGCGGTCACTCGATCACCCTCGGGACCAGGTAGTACCCAGAATCCACTGAGGGTGCATTTTCTTGATTCCTATCCCTGTTATCAGCCTCTGTGATGTCGTCGGCACGTAGACGCAGCGACATATTGAGCGGATGCGCCATGGGTACGACGTTTTCGGTGGGTGCAGCTTGCAACTGATCCACAAAATCGACGATTTTGGACAGTTTTGACACGACATCTTCAAACTCGTCGTCTTCCAGCTGGAGACGCGCGAGTATCGCGATGTGTTGAACCTGTTCTTTCGTTAGTGGCACGGGGCGATCCGGGATTTCGAGTCGGACGAGATATCCGACGAATTTAGCGGCGACAATAATACACGCCGTCTTGTGCAATGTCGTGTCCGTTGTTACATTGCAACGTTGATTTGCCTCGCGGAATTCTAGCGCTAAATGTTCAAAAATATCTTCGGTTTTTTCTCCGACGATCTATCGATCGATTTGGGGACTGCAAACACCCTGATTTACTCGCGCGGCCACGGAATCGTGCTTAACGAACCGTCGGTTGTTGCTATTCGTGAAGACTCCGGTCGTGGCGGTCGTTCCGTCGAAGCGGTTGGAGCTGAAGCGAAAAGCATGCTCGGCAGAACACCGGGCAACATCACCGCCATTCGGCCGCTTAAAGACGGTGTAATCGCTGATTTCACGGTCACCGAAAAAATGCTGCAACACTTCATTCGTAAAGCCCACGGCACGCGATATTTCCGCCCCAGCCCGCGCGTCCTGATTTGCATTCCCTACGGATCCACTCAGGTCGAACGACGCGCGATACGAGAATCAGCTGAAGGAGCCGGCGCGCGCAAGGTACATCTGATCCCGGAGCCGATGGCTGCCGCAATTGGCGCCGGCATGCCGGTGCACGAAGCGCGCGGCTCAATGGTGCTGGACATTGGTGGCGGCACATCCGAAGTCGCGGTCATTTCACTGAACGGTATCGTGTATGCCGCATCCGTCAGAATTGGCGGCGATCGATTTGACGAGGCAATCACTAATTATGTGCGCCGCAACTACGGCATCCTTATCGGCGAGGCCACAGCAGAACGAATCAAACACGAAATTGGTTCCGCGTTTCCCGGGCAAGAAGTGCGTGAAATCTCTGTAAAAGGGCGCAACTTGTCGGAAGGTGTCCCGCGCAGCTTCACACTAAACAGCAACGAGATACTGGAAGCACTTCAAGAACCGCTGCAGGGCATCGTTGGAGCGGTAAAGGAAGCCCTGGAGCAAACACCGCCGGAGCTTGGTGCAGATGTTGCCGAAAGAGGCATCGTCCTGACCGGCGGTGGCGCAATGCTGCGTGATCTCGACAAGCTCCTCATGGAAGAAACCGGCCTACCAGTGGTTATCGCAGACGAGCCCTTGACTTGCGTGGCTCGCGGCGGCGGACGCGTGATCGAATTGATCGACGAGCACGGTCCAGCGGTGTTTGGGCTGGAATAAAGACCCGCGTCCGGGTTAGAGAACCTCTGATTATCGGCCCCTATTATGCGAACATACAACGCTAATGGCCGCCGCAAAATCTAACCAACAGTTTCACTCCGCGTTTTCTCCAGCGCTCGGTCTGCGATTTCTGTTGCTTGCCGGGCTCAGCCTGCTGCTACTGGTCATCGATCATCGCGACAATCATCGTGGCGCCGTGCGCAAGGCGGTCGGCGCCGCGTTATACCCGTTGCGGATCATCGTTGACGCTCCGGTATCAATATGGCGATGGACGGTTGATACGACTGCGAGTCGTAACGAGCTGCAACTTGAAAACTCCCGCCTGAATGCCGAACGACTGTTGACCCAGGCCAGGCTACAGCGATATTCATCCCTAGAGGCCGAAAACGCTCGCTTGAGAACGATGCTTGAAGCGCGAGCCACAGTGCGCGAGCAGGTCCGCGTCGCGGAAATTCTCTCGGTCAGTTCTGATCCATTTCGACATTTGTTGGTCGTTGACAAAGGTAGCGTCGACAACGTTTATGACGGTCAGGTGGTGATCGATGCAAATGGTGTCGTTGGACAAGTCATCAAAGCAGGGGTGCTTTCGTCGCAATGTATGCTGATAAGCGACCCAGGCCATGCGCTACCCGTCGAGGTCAATCGCAACGGACTGCGCACAATTGCGCGCGGCACCGGAGAATTCGACAAACTTGACCTGCCCTTCTTGCCCAATAATGCGGACATAGAACCCGGTGATCTGCTCGTGACATCCGGTCGAGGCGGCGCATTTCCGGCCGGCTACCCGGTTGCCATCGTAGACTCCGTAATACGAATTCCGCAGGAACCGTTCGCATCAGTCACGGCCACACCGGCCGCCTCGCTGAATCAGGTCAGAGAAGTCATGTTGATTTGGTCGGCGCCTCAAGAAAGCAAAGAATCAGTTGAAGTCACGCCCGCTGAGGCAAGCGATAGCGTTGACGAGGAAGCAGACGAACAAAGCAATGAGTGAACGCCCGGTAAGCCACACATTGCCTGTTATCGCAACATTTGTTGTCGCTTTAATGCTGACGATTGCCCCGCTGCCGGGTTGGGCCGAGCCCTATCGTCCAGACTTCGTTGCATTGACACTTATATACTGGTCGATGACCTTACCTCAATACTACAGTATTGGCAGCGCCTGGATTGTCGGCGTCGTTCTCGATGTGGCGCAGGGGACACTACTCGGTCAGCACGCACTCGCATTGAGCCTGATCGTTTACGTCACCGTGAAATTCCACTTGCAGCTTAGACAATTTCCGATACTGCAATTGCTAGCGACGGTCTTCGCTCTACTAACACTGCACCAATTTATTCTGTTTTGGATTAACGGCGTTGTTGGCGTCAACGCGCCAGCGGAAACGTACTGGGGTCCGGTTATCAGTGGCACATTGGTTTGGCCGATTCTGGCAGTCATGCTGGCCGGGATTTACCAACGGGTTCGGAGATAGCGTTGAGTCTGTTCGCACCGATCAAAGACCATCATTCTGAGACACGGCTTTTCGCGGCGCGTGTGATTCTTTGTTCCGTCGTGGGAGTTTTGTTGCTTGGGATCGTCATTGCCCGTTTGATTCAATTACAAATTTACGACCACGAGTTATTTGCGGCGAAATCGCAGGGAAATCGGATACGGATTGAGGCGGTTGCACCAACGCGCGGACTAATCTTTGATCGTCGCGGCCGCGTGTTAGCCGAAAACTTGCCGGCTTATCAACTGGAACTCATTCCGGAGCAAGTGCCAGACCTCGACGACACCTTAGCGCGGCTGGCGCACATTGGCCTCATCGAAGAAGAAGACATTCCGCGCTACGACGGCCTGAGCAAGTCAGGACCTCGGTTTAAGCCGATTACGCTTCGTTTCCGCTTGAGCGAAGACGAAATCGCTAACTTCGCCGTACAAAGACCCCGGTTTCCCGGGGTTGATCTACAACCACGGCTCGTGCGCCACTACCCCGACGGCGACGTCGTTGCTCACGCAATCGGTTACGTCGGCGCGCTTAGCACTGCTGATTTACAGCGACTGGATGGCGCGGCGTATGCCGGAACGTCGCACACGGGCAAAACGGGAGCGGAGCATTTCAATGAAGACATGTTGCACGGAGATGTTGGATTTCAACAGGTGGTTACCAATGCGCTTGGCCGACGAGTACCGGCAGAAACACGGGAGTTTTCTAACTCATTGCCAGAAAATGAAAGTGCACAACCGGGCGCCAATCTATATCTAAGCATCGATCTCGACGTGCAAAAAGCCGCGAGCAAAGCGCTCGAAGGTCGCCGCGGCGCGATTGTTGCCATCGATCCGACAAATGGTGAGATTTTGGCTTTGGTCAGCGCGCCTAGTTTCGACCCCAATGCATTCGCCACCGGCATGAGCACGAGCGAGTACAGCATGCTCCAAAACGACGAAGGACGTCCGTTGTTCAATCGCGCAGTCCGCGGCAGTTACCCACCCGGCTCCACGATTAAGCCAATGTTATCGCTTGCGGCACTTGAAGTCGGCGCAACCAATCTTACTCGGCGCACTGTCTGTATCGGATGGTACAGCTTACCGGGCAGCTCGCATCGTTACCGTGACTGGAAACCGGCAGGTCACGGTGAAGTCGACTTACATGATGCGATCTCCCAATCTTGCGACGTTTATTTTTATGAAATTAGTCGATATATTGGCATCGATACAATGCATCAATATCTTAACCAGTTTGGACTTGGCAACGCCACCGGTCTGGACATGGCCGGCGAATCGCAGGGACTTGTTCCGTCACGCGCATGGAAGCGCTCCGCCTTTTCCAATCGTGCTGATCAGGTTTGGTTTCCAGGAGAAACCATCATTGCGTCGATCGGACAAGGTTTTATGCTCGCCACGCCGTTGCAGCTGGCGAACGCAACTGCCGCACTCGCAATGCGAGGAGAACGCTTCAAACCGCACATGCTTGCCGCGTTTGAAAACTCGATCACAGGAAAGCGAACGATCATGGCACCAGAACGTCAACCAAACGTTCAAATTGAAAACGAATTTTATTGGGACAACATCATCGCGGCCATGCATGACGTCATCCAAAGTCCAACCGGGACGGCACGCGCCGCAGGTTTGGATGCGCCTTATCAAATGGCCGGCAAGAGCGGGACCGCCCAAGTGTTCACCGTCGCGCAAGACGAAGAATACGATGAAGATGAAATCGCAGAAAAATTACGTGATCACGCCCTTTTCATCGCATTCGCGCCACTTGAGGATCCGCGCATTGCAGTAGCCGTTATTGTCGAAAATGGGTCGAGTGGCAGTCGGGTTGCGGCGCCAATGGCGCGCGCAGTGATGGATGCATACCTGGTCTCTGATGATGAGATTTAGCGATACACAGCGATTGATTTCGGGGAAAACAGCGCCGCTAAGTGGCGTCGGCAATTTGCTGCAACGCTTGCATATCGATGGGCCCATGCTGGGCGGACTGTTGTTGATCAGTACCGTCGGCCTCGTCGTCCTGTATTCAGCCGTCGCTCAAAGCATGGATTTGTGGCTGCAGCAGTGCATTCGATTAATAGCGGCCTTAGCGGCAATGTTTGTCATTGCGCAGTTTCCGCCGGACGTACTGCGTCGCTGGACTCCGTTGGGATATCTCGCCGGTTTATTTTTGCTGGTTTTGGTTCTCGTCACCGGCGAAGTTGGCCAAGGCGCACGGCGCTGGCTCGATATAGGAATTCGCTTTCAACCGTCCGAAATCATGAAACTGGCCGTGCCTATGATGGTCGCCTGGTATCTGCACGATCGGCAGTTACCACCCCGACTCATGGATTTTCTTGTGATGGGCGTGATCATCATTGTGCCGACCGTGTTGATCGCGAAACAACCCGATCTTGGAACGTCATTGCTGATCGCTACAGCCGGAATCCTCGTCATCATACTGGCTGGCCTATCTATCCGACTAATGATGCTTCTTGGTCTTGCGACATTACCGGGCGGCTATGTTTTGTGGCAATTCATGCAGGACTATCAGAAACAGCGCGTCCTGACATTGCTGAACCCCGACTCAGATCCACTCGGAGCCGGCTACAACATCATTCAATCGAAGATCGCAATTGGCTCCGGCGGACTGTTTGGTAAAGGGTGGACGAACGGCAGCCAGGCACAACTTGAGTTTTTGCCTGAGCGCGATACGGATTTCATATTTGCGGTGATGGGTGAAGAACTGGGCCTATTGGGGGTGCTCGGATTGTTAGGTCTTTATCTTTTTGTCATCGGCCGTGGCCTGACGATTGCCATACAGGCCCGCGACACCTTTTCTAGGCTATTAGCGGGGAGTATTAGTCTCACTTTCTTTGTCTATGTATTCGTGAATACCGCAATGGTGACCGGTCTGGTACCGGTAGTTGGTATTCCGTTGCCGCTGGTTAGCTACGGCGGCACCTCGATGGTGACCCTAATGGCAGGATTCGGTATTCTCATGTCTATTCACCGTCATCGAAAATTTGTACCGCACTAATGGATTTATCCCCTATGAAGCTTTTTATTTTAGCCCTGACTGCAACCCTCATTTGTCCAACCGCATTCGCTATTGATACGGATCGTGAGGACGTAAAGAAATTCATTGATTCGATGGTCGAAGAGCACGCCTACGACCGCGACAAGCTTGAATCAGTACTCAAAGCAGCAGAATCAAAAGAATCAATCCTAACTGCGATCAGCAAGCCAGCCGAACGCACGCTTGAATGGGACGGTTATCGGAATATATTCCTGAAGGATGAGCGCATACAGCTCGGCGCCCAGTTTTGGCGCGAACACGAATCTGAGCTTACTCGCATCAGCGAAAAAACTGGTGTATCAATTGAGATTCTGGTCGGGATCATCGGGGTTGAAACTTATTACGGAAAGATTACCGGTAGCTACCGTGTTCTAGACGCGCTTGCGACGCTTGGCTTCGACTACCCGCCACGGTCGAAATTTTTTCTCAGTGAGTTAGAACAATTCTTGTTATTGGTTCGCGAAGAAGGAATGGATGCGACCAACGCCACTGGGTCTTACGCAGGAGCGATGGGGCGCCCCCAATTCATGCCCTCCAGCTATCGCGCCTACGCAGTAGATTCGACTGACGACGGTAAACGCGACATATGGAATAACTGGAGTGACGTCATTGGCAGTGTTGCCAACTATTTTGTCCGCCATAAGTGGAATGGAGATGAGCCCGTCGTCGCGGCAGCAACTCTCGGAGATAAGTGGACCGGAGACGTACCCGAAAACACCCTGAACCCTAAGGAAACAATCGAATCATTGAGTCGTCAGGGCGTTTTATTTTCAACCACGCTCGGCAATGATCAAAAGAGCCAGTTAGTCACATTGAAAGGCGCGGACGGAATTGAATATTGGGTAGGGTTTCACAACTTCTTCGTTATCACACGCTACAATCACAGTGTCATGTACGCGCTCGCGGTGCACCAGCTGGGTCAGGAAGTAGCCCTTGAGGTTAAACGCGGTGAATCGTGAGCAACTGCCGCTTCTTGTAACCTTTTTCTGCACATCGCTTCTCATCGCCGCCTGCGGGTCGCAGCGGCCGAGTGACGGTCCGCCACAAGGCGGCACAAATATTCCCCGAGGCCTGCCGGGAAATGCCATACCGAAAGTCGAACCGCGTAGTCGCTATGGCAACGGACCAATCTATCAGGTCCGCGGTGAAACCTATCAAGTAATGGATTCCAGTCGCGGCTATCAGGAGCGTGGCGTTGCGTCTTGGTATGGCAAGAAGTTTCACGGACGCATGACTTCAAACCAGGAACCTTATGATATGTATGGTATGACGGCGGCGCATAAGTCGTTGCCGTTGCCAACCTATGTGCGCGTCCGCAATCTGCAAAACAACCGCAGCATTGTCGTGCGCGTGAACGACCGTGGGCCCTTTATCGACAATCGTTTAATCGATTTGTCTTACACGGCTGCGTTGAAACTTGATCTAGTGGGCGCAGGAACTGGTCTCGTCGAAGTAACCGCAATAAGCGTAGACGAACCGCTGCCAAATCGTGCATCACCGACCACCGCCGCTGCCGCCAAATCGGACGTAGACCTTTTCGTTCAAGTAGGTGCGTTTGGTGATCAAGAAAATGCGCGGCGACGGTTACGCATGCTACGCAGCAATGGTTTCAAACAATCGTTTGTTTTCACTGATAGACAAAGCCAAGCAACGCTCTATCGGGTTCGCATTGGACCAATCGCGGATGTTGCAGAATTTGATAAAATTATCGATCGGTTACGCGATGTCGGCATCGCAGAATCACATTTGGTCTCCGATTAATGGAGCGACCACACGTGAGAACGAAACCTAAGGGGCGAGCCCCGATCTGAGCTTTTTCGGCGTTTAAAAAATTTTCACAAAATAAAATTTGCCAATGACCCGATCGATCATAAGCGACGCCCGGGGAACCCCAGAATTACTAGATTTCACGGGCAGACTAGAAACCTTACAGGCAGTGGTAACGCGGGGCCTTGTGTGCCTAATCTTCGCGATCCAAGCCCCAATCAGTGCAACGTAAGAGACCGAGTGGTCTCGTTACGAGAACGATTTATTTGTCGCCTACAGCAATGCCTCCACCTATCAAGCGAGCAAAATTCTGGAAGATCTTGAGTATTTTCGTGCCGCGGCTCTGCGACTACCAGGCATTGAATTACCCAGCGACGCACTCAAAACATTAGTCATCATTCCGGCGACTGCCACGGAATTTTCAGAGTTTTCGGAGAACAGCAATTCGGTCGGCTTCGCACAACCGCTGGAGGATCGAAAGGCAATTGTATTTCGCGCGACCGGCAGGACACACACCTCCGAATACATCTTATATCTCTAATACGAACCGACTTTACAATTTTTCCAATATAGTGCTGCCGTCAGCCAAGGCATCCACGAAACGGACAATCCGCTGGCAGTGATTGATGGCAATTGGGGTTTTCGAATCAGTGTAACGACATACTTAACTTGCATCTGGAACAGGCGGCTGACCGGCTGATAATTGAAAACTTTTACACTTCGAAAAGTAAGAAAAAAGTGCCCGCAGTTTTCAAGATGCATCGCGACTATAGTGCAACGATAATTATAGAGAACGTTACCGCCTCTCAATCTCCAGAAATTGAAATAACACCAGACTATCAATTAACCGTACGTGGCAAAGACTCCTTTGCCTAGATCCAATCCATTCGAAATTGCTGTGTGAACGTGTCCTACAACGTTGCGATCGCGCAGGATTCGCTGCAGTGTCGACATCTCGCTAGGCGCTTCAGGTGTTGTCCGAATTGCCGCAACTTCGACCAGCGCGATGTTGTTGCGAGTACCGTATCGCTTTGGGCCCGCGAACAGCTACAATACGCGCCATCAATCCCTAAGCAATTTCGGTCATGTCCACAAAATTTCATAACTGTTTGTTTTTTATCATCTTCTTGTCTATTACTGGCATTTCGCTCGTATTTGCTCAAAGCACGCCCATACCACAGGCCCCGATAATCGGCGCGAAGAGCTATCTGCTCATCGATGGCAATACCGGCGCCGAGCTGGCCGCATTAAAACCCGACCAGCTACTTGCGCCGGCGAGCCTGACGAAACTCATGACAGCTTATGCCGTTTTCCGAGCGCTCGATGAGGGACAGATAGCGCTTGATGATCTGGTAACTGTCAGTGAAAAAGCCTGGCGGACGCAGGGCTCGCGAATGTTTATCGAAGTTGGCAGCCGCGTCAGCGTTGAGCAATTGTTACTGGGTATGATTGTGCAGTCGGGTAACGACGCCAGCGTCGCACTGGCCGAACACACCGCTGGCACCGAATCAGTATTCGCGCAAGTGATGAACCAGTACGCTGCGCAGCTCGGCATGACGGCAAGCAACTTCAAGAATACGACCGGACTGCCTGACGCGGACCACTATTCATCAGCACGCGATATGGCAATACTTGCAAGAGCCATCATCAAAGAATTTCCTCAGTACTACGATTGGTACTCAGTGAAGTCATACAAATACAACGATATAGAACAACCAAATCGCAACACACTTCTATTTCGCGACGAAAGTGTTGATGGCATGAAGACCGGCCGGACAGACGAAGCAGGTTATTGTCTGGTGTCCTCCGCTGAACGAGACGGAATGCGTATCATTTCTGTCGTGCTTGGCACGGCTAGCGCAAAATCGAGAACCGATGGCAGTCAGGCTTTGCTCAACTTCGGTTTTCGATTTTTTGAAACACGTTTGCTTTATCGGGCGGGTGAAGAAGTTGCGAGCGCGCGAATCTGGAAAGCGCAAAAGGAAACGACACCGTTGGGACTGCCGGACGACCTGTACGTCACGATTCCGCGGGGTAGTTTCGAAAAAGTGGATTCAGAACTGAATATGCCTGCAACACTGATTGGACCGGTAGCTGAGGGGCAACCACTAGCAGATCTTTCAGTTAGTCTGAATGGCAACGAACTCATCAATATGCCATTGCGAGCACTCGAATCAAATCCGGATGGTTCCTTTTGGCAACGGGCTCGGGACGGGGTCAAGCTCTGGTTTGACTAAGTGACCGATCCCGGTAAAAACATACCAACGGATAGTTTGCTCGAATTTCCCTGTCAGTTTCCAATTAAAATGATGGGCAGAAAAAACAATGAATTTCAGCCCATCGCTATCGCTTTAGTCGAGAAGCACGCTGGCGAGATCGCGGCGAGCGCTGTCCGTTTAACGTCAAGTAGCAACGGCAAATTCGTCTCTGTCACAGTCCACATCGAAGCGCGAAGCCAGAAACAGCTCGACGATATTTACCGCGATCTCAGTGCCTGTGAAGATATTTTAGTTGCCTTATGATCGTTGTACGTGCACTTGGACGAAAAGACTATGAGCCCCTTTGGCGCAATATGCAGCGCTTCACCGATGAGCGCAATTCTGACTCTGCAGACGAGCTTTGGTTTACCGAGCACCCGCCTGTATTCACACTCGGTCTGAACGCAAGTCGCGAGCACTTGCTGTCCCCAGGCGACATCCCCGTGGTGCAAGTCGATCGTGGTGGCCAAGTGACCTATCACGGCCCAGGTCAACTGATGATCTATCCGCTCATCGATTTGAAGCGCGCCAAAATTGGCGTCCGCGATCTGATAACAGGGCTGGAACGTTGCGCCATTGATCTGCTCGCTGGACTAGGCATTGACTCGGTGGCCCGCAAAGATGCCCCGGGGGTTTACGTAGATCACAAGAAAGTCGCCAGTGTGGGCTTACGCATCCGACGGGGCGCGAGCTATCACGGTATGGCACTGAATATTGACGTCGATCTAGAACCATTCACGCACATCAATCCCTGTGGATTCAGCGACTTGGAAGTTACGGACCTGCGCGCGTTAGGCGTCACGCTGGCACCAGCAGAAATTCAGACGAGAGTTCAAGATCATCTACTCGGACATTTGGGCCTTCACCCGATGCCGGACTAGGTCAACCAGAGCGATGCGTACAATGCCAGTCGCGACCGACTAATCACGATTGATCCGACTAAGGCGTTCCGGCGTACCCACATCATCCCAAATACCGGTGTACAGACTGCCCGCTAAGCGTTCCGCTTTCGCTGCCGCGAACAACATCGGCGCTAATGAGAAACGGCCATCGCGCGCGTTGGCAAAAAACTCTCGCCGATAACGCGCGATTCCGCTAAATGTGAGCATTGGGCTTGCGGAAAAACGTACTAAATTGTCGTGCAGATCGAAGTCGCCCTTTTTTTTGTAGGCTGGCGTGTTAATCAGGACCAAATGACCATCGACATCGGTACACGGCGGAATATCCGCAAGAGAAATATCGGTGTATATATCGCCATTGACTACCCAAAACGGATCGGACCCAAGCATTGGCAAAGCACGACAGATACCACCGCCTGTTTCGAGAATATTGTCGTACTCCGGGCTGTAAACGACTTGTACTCCGAATTGCTCTCCCGACCCAACGTGTTCGACAATTTGATCACCGAGCCAACCTAAATTAATCACTACGGTTTGCGCACCGGCCTCCGCGAGCATGCGCAAATGTCGGTCAACTAACACTTCACCACGCACTTCTACCAATGCTTTCGGCACGCTGTCGGTGATGGGTCGCAGGCGCTCTCCTCTACCAGCAGCGAGAATCATCGCATTCACTGGCTTGCCTCATGCAACGCGGGTAATACGCGGTCACGAAGTAGTTCTCCAAGAAACTCAAACTCCGAATAAATTTCCGTCGTTTCCGAAACGTACTCGAGCGTCCTCGGAATATCTTGCAAGTAATGCTTCTTTCCATCCCTGTGCAACAGTCGACTAAAAATTCCAGCGGCCTTTAAATGTCGTTGCGTCCCCATCCAATCAAAGTCGCGCACAAAATTATCGAAAGAGTCGCTTGACGCGTCTGGCGAAGAACGATGGAAGTACTCTAAGTTTATGCGAATGTCCTCTGGCGGCGATTTGATGTAACAATCTTTCAACAGCGAAACCAGATCATAAGTCAGCGGTCCGCAAACCATATCCTGGAAATCCAGAACACCGGGATTGTCTTTTGGCGTCACCATTAGATTTCGAGAATGAAAGTCACGATGCACTGTTACTTGTGTTTGACGAAGTGCTGCGTCAACCAGCAGCTCACAGGTTGCATGCCAGGCTTGTTCATCCTGTGTCGAGAATTCGATTCCGAGATGGTGCCCGCACAGCCAGTCCCTAAATATGTCTAATTCAGCTCGCAACAAAACCTGATCGTATCTGGGCAACTGGTCCTTAAATTCGCTTCCGGCTATTTGCATTTGCAGCAGCGCATCCATTGCATCTTTGTAAAGATCTGTGGAATTTTCCGGATGCTGCTGCAGCGCCTGCAAATATTGTGTCGAGCCGAGATCAGACAGCAACAAAAATCCCCGCTCGAAATCCGCCTCCAATACACGAGCACTATTAAGCCCAGCTTGCGCAAGAAAGCCCGCTATCTCTGCGAACGGACGGCAGTCTTCCTGAGGCGGAGGTGCATCCATTACGATCCAGCTGGATTGGCCTGCTGCAACCCTGAAATAACGCCTGAAGCTAGCGTCCTCCGACGCAACCGTCGGCGTTGCGTCTTCCAGGCCCGGAAACTGTCTTATCCAGAGCGTCAGAGCGTCGCGGCGATCATCCTTGATATCGTGAACTCGCTTGATAATGAATCTCCCACTGTCATTGAAGGGTGCTGTGAACTATGCGAAGGTAGCAAATTGCAATAACTGATAACATCTCTTCTTCGTAACTTACTGTCCTGTCTGACTTTTAACAAAGTTCTCTCTGCGTCTTGCTACGACTAATAATTCCAATTTTTGGCCTCATATTGCTGTCCGCGATGACGACGGCAGAGGCGCAACAACGCCTGCAATGCCAGGCGCGCAATCAGCGTCCTGTCGCTGATGAATCGTTGCTGTCACACCTTGGAACAGGTAATCCAGACGCCATCGAGTTTTATGCTGGGGAACTTGACGCGACATTCGGTCAGGATCCGCGCGCAAATTTGTCCGGTGGCGTGGTTTTACGTCGCGGCGAACGGCTGGCTGGCGCCGATTCCGCGACTTACGACCCGCTAACCCACGCTGTCATTTTATTGGGCGACGTCCGTTACGAAGATCCTGATTCATATATATCCAGCGAATCTGCAGAATTTGGCTACGACACTGGCCGCATTCGGTTTGAGGGCGCCCAATTTCAGGTAGGCAGTCGTAATGCTCGTGGCTCCGCTGATGTGTTGGAAATCAATCAAGACGGCAAATTAAAACTCGCCAATGTTGGGTATACGACCTGCCCGGCTGAGTCCGAGGACTGGATTATTGAAGCCAACGATATCGAGTTGGATTTGAAAACCGGCGTCGGCACAGCTCGTGGTGTTCGGCTGCGTTTTAAAGGGGTGTCGATTCTGTACTCGCCCTATTTTTCATTTCCGATCAGCGATACGCGGAAATCCGGCATTCTGGCACCTGAATTTGGCAGCACCGGACGCAGCGGCAATGAGCTTAGCCTTCCGTACTATTGGAATATTGCAGAAAATTACGATGCAACCTTTACCCCGCGATTGCTAACAGATCGCGGTTTACAGATGGGAGCGGAGTTTCGTTATTTGCTCGATGGCAGCTCCGGCTCAGCACAAATTGAATATCTACCGGACGACAGCGCCGTCAACAATGATCGACAACTCGTCAATTTCAATCATCAATCCTTATTTTCGAACGGCTGGCGCAACCAGATTGAATTTCGAGAAGTATCCGACAATCAATATTTTGAAGACCTGGGCGGTAGCCTGAGTATTTCCAGTATCACCCACCTCAATCGAAGTCTGCTGCTCGACTACTTCGGTGACAACTGGTCAATACTCGCATTGTTTCAGGACTACCAGACGATAGATGAAGCCATCGCTCCGGTCGACGAGCCCTATCGACGATTGCCGCAGATTAAGGTCGACGGATATTGGCCCGATGCATTCATGGGTCTCGACTATCGCCTGGATACCGAACTCGTCATGTTCGATCGGGATGTCGGCGTCACGGGCTGGCGATTAAATACCGCACCGCAGGTTGCATTACCGATAGAGAAGGCAGGTTGGTTTGTCGTTCCGGCGGTTACATTGGATCACACGCAATACGCACTTAGCGATCAGACACCGGGATTAAACGACGAGCCCAGTCGCACCCTACCCATCGCGAGCCTCGATTTTGGTTTGCATTTTGAGCGTATGATGAATACATCGAACGGACGCATTCAAACGCTTGAGCCAAGAATCCTGTACGTAAATGTTCCTTATCGCGAACAGTCCGATATTCCAATATTTGATACGATCTTGCCCGATCTGAATCTGGTGCAGCTATATCGTAAGAATCGCTTCCTGGGTGTAGATCGAATTGCCGATAGCGATCAACTTAGCATCGGCATCACGTCACGAATTCTCGAATCAAGATCGGGCAAGGAGTTAATGTCTGCAACGATTGGTCAGGCGCTTTATCTCAGCGAGCAAGGCGTCAACGTACCCGGGCAACCAATGTCGATTGGCGATACATCTGACTATATTGCCGAGGTTCGTTTCCTATTGCATGACACCCTGAATTTTGACGTAGGTCATCAATGGGCGAGCGGTGATCGGCGCACAACGCAATCCGAAGCTCGATTGCAATATAGGCCAGCGACGAACAAGATTCTCAATCTCGCTTATCGGTTTCGACGAGACTCCTTGGAACAAGGCGATCTTTCCTGGTCATGGCCGGTCGCACAGAATTGGAATTTCGTCGGACGCTATAACTTCTCGTTCCGCGATCGAGAGCCATTGGAACAATTTTATGGGCTCGAGTTTGAGAGTTGCTGCTGGGGATTACGCTTAGTTTCCAGACGCTTTATATCGACCCGTGATGGAACCCGGGACTCATCCATCGGTCTGCAACTAGTACTAAAAGGAATGACGAACGTCGGCACGGCCGCAGATCGTCTATTAGAGCGCGGAATTCTTGGTTATTCGCGCAACCTGAACTAATATCAGCGGTCAGATACGAATCTGGCCTCGGGTCATCATTTTTTTATGAATAAATTCAAAGCGTTACTAATTACTGCCTCCATCACCACTTGCCTTGGTTCGGCAGGGGCCGAGGAACTGTCCGAGTCGGGCAAATTTCTGGACGGCGTCGCTGCGGTCGTCAACGAAGGCATGGTCTTAACCAGTGAACTCAATCGCCAACAGGATCTCATCATCCAGCGAGCGACGGCGCAGGGACTCACCCTGCCACCGGCCGACATATTGCGCGAACAGGTTCTGGATCGACTCGTTCTAGAAGAGGTCCAAATGCAACGTGCCGATCGGGTGGGCATTCAAATTTCGGATCAGATGTTGAACACGGCCATTGCCCAAATTGCGGAGAACGCTGGCTTCACATTCGAAGAAATGCCAGCAGTCCTGGCCAATGATGGTGTCGAATACGGCGAGTATCGGCGCGACATGCGCAAGCAGATGATTCTTGATCAGCTGCGACGTATTGACGTCGTTGGTCGAATCTCTGTATCGCCGCGCGAAATTGAACAATGTCTGATCGATTTAGATGACAACGTGGTCGTCGATTCCAGCTTCAATTTGTCCCATATTTTTATCTCTGTTCCCGGTTCGGCAACAGCAGAACAATATCTGGAAGCAGAAAATGAGGCCAATGGAGTTTACGACGCATTACAAAGCGGCGCAGATTTCGGTGAGTTGGCCATCCGTCATTCCGACGGTGATACCGCTCTCGAAGGCGGCAGCATGGGATGGCGACCAGGAAATCAACTCCCAACTCTGTTTTTCGATACTGTCGGCGAAATGCAGTCCGGCGAAATCTCTAAACCGATTCGCGCTGTTAGCGGCTACCATCTAGTTAAGATAAATGAAATTAGGGGTACGACCCAACAAAGCGAAATCGAGCAGGCCTTAGTGCGACACATATTGGTGACGCCCAACCAAATCATCGATGAAGAAACAGCACGGCAGAAACTCGAAGACGCGGTTACGCGCATTGGTGACGGCGAAGACTTTGGCGAAGTCGCCAAATTGACGTCTGACGATCCAGGGTCTGTAAATGCGGGTGGCGAAATGGGTTGGACAAGCCCGGGAACGTTTGTTCCTGAGTTTGAAAAGGTTGCGAACAACATTGAGATTGGCGTCATTTCCGAGCCCTTTCGCAGTCGGTTCGGTTGGCATGTATTGGAAGTCATGGAACGTCGTGTCTACGACAACACCGAAGATGTAAAAAGAGAAGACTGCGGACAGCGCGTCCGCAATGGCAAGGTCAACAATGAAACCGAATTGTGGATGCGCCGGATACGTGACGAGGCGTTCGTCGAAAACCGAATCTGAACCGTGTCTGCCGACACATCTATCGCTCCAATTGTAGTAACGGCTGGTGAACCTGCCGGAATTGGTCCGGAACTGTGCCTTGCACTTGCGGATACCGATTGGGCCAACCGCCTGGTCGTTATTGCGGACGTCGACATGCTCGAGGACCGAGCAAAGACACTCGGCAGGTCGATCAACATTCAAGAATACCGAGCGGGCGAAAAATTAACGACGCATGGATTGCGCGTCCTTGCCCAGCCGTTAAAAAACAAATCGCAATGCGGCCAACTTGATGTTGCGAACGCGACTTCTCTTCTGAATGGACTGAGGCGCGCCGTAGACGGATGCCTCGAGGGCGAGTTTTCAGCGCTGGTTACGGCACCGCTGCAGAAAAGCATCATAATTGACGCGGGCATTCCATTTACAGGCCATACGGAGTTTTTGGCGGAACTCACCCATACACCGAAGCCGGTAATGCTTTTAGTCGCAGGAGAATTGCGCGTTGCGCTCGCTAGCACGCACCTGCCATTGCGTGAAGTTGCGGACTATCTCACTACAGAAATTATAGTCGAGGTGTTGCAAGTTCTGCATACTGACCTTCAGCATAAATTTCAGATTGACGACCCCGCAATTGTTGTGTGCGGATTGAATCCACATGCAGGTGAAGGTGGGCACCTCGGCTGGGAAGACGCCGCGATCATCGCGCCAGCTGTTGAACAATGTTCGCTAGCCGGTATGAATGTGCGTGGCCCCCTCCCTGCGGATACCGCATTCACTCCAGCGGCGGGACACGCTGATGCAGTACTCGCCATGTTCCATGATCAAGGTCTGCCTGTGGTCAAATTCGCAAGCTTCGGCAGTGCCATTAACGTGACCCTCGGACTCCCAATAATTCGCACTTCCGTTGATCACGGAACCGCTCTGGATATTGCTGGAAAAGGAATCGCAGACAGCGGCAGCATGCTCGCTTCGGTTCGGTTAGCCGCCGCTCTGGCGTCTGCATGATTATGAGAGCGCGGAAGAGATTTGGACAACACTTTCTAAGCTCAACGGAAGTTATAGAACAAATAGTGGCCGCCATTCAGCCAAAAGTTGGCGACACCATAGTGGAAATCGGACCGGGTCAGGCGGCGATAACAGATCCGCTTGCTGCTAGCGGCGCGAATTTACATGCGGTTGAATTTGATCGTGATCTCGTGGCGTTGCTGTCGAAACGTTTTGCGCAACAGGAGAAAGTCACCGTCCACGAAGCCGACGCATTAAAATTTGATTTCTCCTCAATAGGCAAGAATCTGCGAGTCGTCGGCAATCTGCCCTATAACATCTCGACACCCTTGCTATTTCATTTGCTGACATATCGAAAAGAAATCGTAGATGCGCATTTCATGTTGCAGAAGGAAGTGGTCGATCGATTGTGCGCAGCACCCGGCAATAAAAGTTATGGTCGATTGACCATTATGTTGGGCTGCCAAATGGAAGTTGTGCCACTGTTCTATGTTCCACCAGAAGCGTTCTCACCGCCACCTAAGGTAACGTCAGCCGTTATCCGTATGCGTCCAATTCCTGGCCCGGGTCACGCTATCAAAGACGCAAAGCTGCTCGCTGACATTGTACGGGCGGCATTTTCGCAACGTCGAAAAACCTTACGCAATGCCCTGCAAGGTAAAGCCCATACCGACGACCTCGAAGCAGTTGGCATTGCCGCCAGCGACCGACCTGAACAGGTTTCCATCACAGATTGGGTGAAGCTCGCTAATCACCTTACCGATGTTCAGATGAGCGACAACTGATGTAGAATAGCGCCACAAGAATCCAACATAACAGCCAAAGAGATGTCTCCTGACGGATCGGTACATGGTTGACAAAAAATACGAAATAAGAATTCAGGTGGCGACGCAATACGTCGACCACCAATCTGAGCCGGACATAGATCGCTATGTGTTTGCCTATACGATCACTATTGAAAATATCAGTGACGTGCCTGCGCAGCTCTTAAGCCGACACTGGGTGATCACTGATGCCAATGGCAAGGTGCAAAAGGTCTCCGGCGACGGTGTCGTCGGTGAGCAGCCTAAACTAAGCCCGGGTGAGACTTATCGCTATTCTAGCGGTGCTGTCCTCGAAACTCCGGTTGGCGCGATGCAAGGCAGCTATCGAATGCAGGCTGATGATGGCATCGGCTTTGATGCGCAAATTCCGGCGTTTACCCTCGCCGTACCTGGAATGTTGCACTAAGCGGCATACCTGAACAGTGGCTCAATATGCGATCGGCGATATCCAGGGTTGCTACGACCCATTCCGCAAGCTTTTGGATCGAATCTCGTTTGACCCGGCGCGCGATCGTCTATGGCTAAGCGGTGATTTGGTTAATCGCGGCCCGAAATCCCGTCGCACCCTGCGTTTTGTTAAAAAGCTCGGAAAGTCGGCCATAGTGGTTCTCGGCAATCACGACCTGCATTTGCTAGCACTCGCGAATGACGTTGGCGTCTCGGCGAAAAATTTCGATTCTCTATGGAAAATTTTAGGCCAGGGCGATTGCGACGAACTCATTGACTGGCTGCGCAAACGACCGCTCGCTCACTACAGCAAGAAGTTGGATACATTGATGGTTCATGCCGGCGTTCCCGCAACATGGTCCGTCAAGAAGACACTCGCTCGAGCAAAAGAAGTAGAAACAGTTCTGCAATCCGACAATTATGTCGATTTTCTTGCCACGATGTATGACAACCAACCTGATCGCTGGTCAAAACATTTGAGGGGGGACGATCGACTCCGCTTCATTGTTAATGCCCTGACCCGTATGCGAATGATCGATTCTAAGGGCCGCATTGATTTTTCTTATTCTGGCCCACCCGAGAACGCCCCGTCATTATTATCCCCATGGTTCAACGCCGAGAATGCAAAATGGCGCGGTACGCGCATAGTCTTCGGCCACTGGAGCGCACTAGGTCTTATAGTCAATGAGGACTTAGTGTCGGTCGACACCGGTTGCGTCTGGGGCAGACAGTTGACTGCCGTCCGTATCGACAAGAAATCTACTGTCACTGATGTCCAGTGTGATGCATGAACGCGTTACAATTGCACCGATGAAAAACTCGACATCAATTAAAACAGATGCGGCACCCCCGCCTGTTGGCGCCTATCCACACGCACGTCGATGCGGCAACCTGCTGTTTCTTTCTGGCATAGGTCCGCGACCTGCCGATGGAGGCCCTATTCCTGGCGTTAAATTGGATGATAGTGGCCATGTCGTCTCTCACGACATCGAAGCGCAATGTCACGCAGTTTTCGCGAACGTCCGCACAGTCTTAGAAAGCGCAGGAGCGACCTGGAATGATCTGGTCGATGTCACTGTTTATCTGACCGATATTGACAGCGACTTCAAAAAGTATAACGAAATCTATGCCACATATTTCTCGCCCGACGGCCCGACCCGCACGACCGTAGAAGTCAATAAACTCCCTACTCCGATCGCCATCGAGCTGAAATGCATCGCGGCGATTATCGGTACCGCGTAACTCACTATGCAATCACTAACTGCTTTCAATTTTAAGCAATGGATCGATGATCATCGGCACTTGCTTAAGCCACCCGTTTGCAACCAGCAAGTGTTTGAGGAAAACGACTTCATTGTGATGATCGTCGGTGGCCCTAATTCCAGAACCGATTTCCACTACGATGAAGGGCCGGAATTCTTTTATCAGCTTGAAGGCGAAATGCTTCTGAAGACAATGCAGGATGGTAAACGCGTCAACATCACTATAGGCGAAGGTGAAATTCTATTGCTACCGCCGAAAGTGCCACACTCACCACAACGATTTGCCGATACTGTTGGCCTGGTTGTTGAACGTAAACGTCTCGACAACGAGTTAGATGGCTTCATGTGGTATTGCGAAAACTGCGACAATCTACTTTATGAAGAATACTTGTACGTAGATGACATCGTCGGGCAGTTGCCGCCGATCTTTGAGCGGTTTTACGGTTCCGCTGACAATCGCACGTGCACTCAATGCAAAACCGAAATGCCGAAGCCCTAGCGCGCCATAGTGCTCTGACAACGAATGCGAATGGACTCATTACCCACTAACTCATCACCCACCGAACCACGGCTCAAAATCGACATTCACACGCATATTTTGCCTGAGAATTGGCCGGATCTTAAAGAACGCTATGGATACGGCGGCTTTATACAACTCGAGCACCATGGGCCAGGTTGCGCGAGAATGATGCTTGACGGAAAACTGTTTAGAGAAATCGAAGCAGATTGCTGGGATCCTAAGGTAAGACTTGCCGACAGTGACCGCTGCGATGTAAACGTGCAAGTCCTATCCACTGTTCCGGTCATGTTCAATTATTGGGCGAAAGCTGCCGATACTGCGGACTTAGCACGCATCCTAAATGATCACATAGCGGGGCTGGTCAATGAGTACCCGAAGCGTTTCATTGGCCTCGGAACGCTACCCATGCAAGATGCTGATTTGTCCATTCGGGAACTGGAAAGTTGCATGCAGGACATCGGTCTTGCCGGCATACAAATTGGATCGCATGTAAACGGTTGGAATCTGGATGATCCTCGCATCTTTCCAGTTCTTGAAGCAGCATCCGACTTAGGCGCGGCAGTATTTGTGCACCCCTGGCAAATGCTGGGCAAAGAACGCATGGGACTTTATTGGATGCCGTGGCTGGTCGGCATGCCGGCAGAAACCGCTCTTTCAATTTGCAGCATGATATTTGGCGGCGTGTTTGAAAAGCTACCAAAGCTGCGCGTTGCATTTGCCCACGGCGGCGGTGCGTTTCCAGGAATAATTGGTCGGCTTGAGCACGGCTTCAATGTGCGACCGGACATCGTTGCTACCGCGAATGACCGCAACCCACGCGACTATATCGGCCGCTTTTTTGTTGACTCACTGGTGCACGAACCGGCAATGTTTCAGTACATGATTGATCTGTTTGGTGCTCACCGAATTGCATTGGGCAGCGACTACCCTTTTCCGCTTGGAGAGCATCACCCTGGAAAAATGATCGAGGAAATGCAGCTCGATGAGAAAACCACGGCGGATCTTTTGGCCAATTCCGCGTTGGAGTGGCTGGATTTAAAAAGACGCGCATTTTTATGAACATCTTCGCAGCATCGCTCGAACAAGCTCAGATACTCGACGCAGAAGATGTGTTGCGACAATACCGGAACGAGTTTAATTTTCCCGGGGAGAAAGACGGTCGAAGTTGCATTTACCTGTGCGGCAACTCCTTGGGGTTACAACCCAAAAAGGCGGCTGAACGCGTTCGAGAGTCACTGGATGACTGGGCGACATACGGTGTAGAGGGACATTTCAGAGGTGCACACCCGTGGCTATCTTATAGCCGCGAAGCGATCGATGGTTTTGCCGCCCTGACCGGGGCAAATCATGACGAAGTCGTCGCCATGAATACCTTAACGGTCAATCTGCACGTACTGATGGCGAGCTTCTATCGACCAACCGATTCGCGCCGCAAAATAATCATTGAGTCCACCGCGTTTCCGTCCGACTATTTTGCCGTTCAATCTCAGATACGGTTGCATGGCCTAGATCCCGACGCGTGTTTGCTCGAGTGGTCGCCGCGCGAAGATGAATTACTACACCTTGAAGACCTGCGGGCACTAGTTGATGAACACAGAGGCGAGATCGCATTGATGTTACTTCCAGGTGTCCATTACTACACCGGGCAAGTATTAGATATGCAGGCGCTGTGCCAAACTGCACGCGATGCAGGTGCGAAAATTGGACTGGATCTCGCGCATGCGATCGGCAACGTCGAGTTGTCGCTGCATGATTGGGCACCTGATTTCGCCGCTTGGTGTACTTATAAATACCTAAACAGCGGACCTGGTGCGATTGCTGGCGCGTTTGTCCACGAAAAGCACTGCAACGATGAGGCGGCAGATCATTTGATGGGATGGTGGGGCCATGAGGAGGCGAGTCGCTTCAAAATGGCCAACCAATTCGTCGCCGCTCACGGTGCAGAACGTTGGCAACTCAGCAACCCACCCATTCTGTCGCTCGCACCTGTGGTCGCGTCACTCGAACTATTTAGCGAAATCGGTATGGCAGCGTTAACCTGCAAGTCCCGCAAGCAGATCGAGTTTCTGACTGCTTTACTTGAAACTCACTTCGCAGGCCGAATTAAATCCATAACGCCGGCGGCTGCATCCGGTTGTCAACTCTCGTTGGTCGTATCCGACCAAAATTTGCACGCCAGAAGTGTGTTTGAAGCATTGGAGAAGAGAAACGTTATTGGCGATTGGCGTGAACCCAATGTCATTCGTATTGCACCCGCACCGCTATACAATAGCTTCCGGGACATTCACGAGTTCGTTGTTCGCCTCGCCGATTCAATGGCGCCGGGCAAGCGTTAATCCAGCGAACTCGCATTCTCGCGCAAAACAGCCACTCTGTTTCGCACTGCGCGCACCACCGGGCAATGCAATTGTCCGATCATTTTCGATTTAACGGATGGGAAAAATAATGCGAAGTATTACAAGAATAATGGCGATCATGTTGCTTGGATTGATGACCTTCGGCTGCAGCCAGGAAGAAGTTAGCCAAGGCATGGAAGATGCCGTTGACACGATCGACAGTGCCGCGCGAGAAATGGGTAAAATCGCAGACGACGCAATGGATGGTGCGGCGGACGCAGCAAGCGGCGCGATGGAGTCTGCCGAAGGGGCAATAAATGATGCCATGGACGCTGGCAGTGAAATGGCGAACGACGCCATGGAGTCTGCTGAAGGTGCAATGGAAGACGCAATGGACGCTGGTGGCGAAATGATGAACGACGCCGAAGATGCAATGGAAGACGTGACCAACAAAGCCAAAGATGTCATGAACAACTAACTTTTGCCGCAGTTGATAGACCCTAAAGGGGAGCGATTGGCTCCCCTTTTTAGTTCACAAACGCTCCAGCGTCTCGATACGAAAACCAAATTCCTGCTGATCTGTTACCGGGAAATCTTCGCTCTCAATCGTCGACCAACTTTTCGTATCCAGCGTCGGAAAAAAAGTGTCCCCCTCGATATGCGCATCAACTCGAGTGAGGTAAATTCGATTCGCTATTGGTAGGAACAATTCGTAAATTTTTCCACCACCGATTACCATTATTTCATCCACATCACCCGCGCAGGCGATCGCCTGTTCTACGGAAGATGCGACATCGCACCTCTCAGCCACAAACGCTTTCTGCTGAGACATGACGATACTTTTTCTGCCTGGCAATGCCCGACCAATCGAGGCAAATGTGGCCCTACCCATGATCATGGGCTTGCCCATAGTCGTGACTTTGAAACGTTTCAAATCTTCCGATAAATGCCAAGGCAGCTCGCCATCGAGGCCAATGACGTTGTTGTTTGACGCTGCGACGATAAGGGAGATTTTCATGCTTTTAGAATTTATGGGACAGGCTAAACATTAAACAGCAACGGCTGCCTTAATATGCGGATGCGATTCGTAGTTGAGGACTTCGAAGTCGTCAAACTGGTAGTCGAATATACTCGCCGGCCGCCGCTTGATAGCAAGTCTTGGCAAGCTCAGAGGTTCGCGTTGAAGCTGTTGCTCTACCTGTTCGGCATGGTTGGAGTAGAGGTGACAATCGCCGCCAGTCCAAACGAAATCGCCCACGTTTAAGTTTGTCTGTTGCGCCACCATGTGAGTCAACAATGCATACGATGCGATGTTGAACGGTACGCCAAGGAAAACGTCTGCACTGCGCTGATATAGCTGGCAAGATAATTTCCCGTCCGCAACGTAAAACTGAAACAGGCAATGGCAAGGCGGCAATGCCATACCGGGTAAATCAGCAACATTCCATGCGCTCACCAGCATTCGCCTGGAATCCGGATCCGCATTGATTCGATTAACAACATCCTGAATTTGGTCGATCGCCTCGCCGCTCGCTTGCTTCCATTGCCGCCATTGCACGCCGTAGACCGGTCCCAAATCGCCGTTTTCGTCCGCCCATTCATTCCAAATAGAAACGCCATTTTCTTGCAAGTAACGGATATTCGAATCGCCGCTTAGAAACCACAGTAATTCGTGAATAATGGATCTGAGGTGCAACTTTTTAGTTGTCACCATTGGAAAGCCGGTGCTCAAATCGAATCGCATTTGATAGCCGAAAACACTTTGTGTACCTGTTCCAGTGCGGTCTTCCTTGCGCGTTCCGTTGTCACGAATATGCCGCATCATCGACAAAAATTGTTGCATCAGGCAGCGGCCTCCATCAGTTTGCTGTTCTTGTATGCGATAACTAACAGTATCGCACCACCGATGATCATAGGGGCGGTTAAGACCTGACCCTGGGTGACCCAGCCGAGAAATAAGTAACCTTTGTCTGCATCCGGCACACGATAAAATTCCACGAAAAATCGAAACATTCCATAACAGAGTAAGAACATGCCCGACACTGCCCGATAAGGCCGTTGACGCGCAGAAAAAAGCCACAAGATGACGAATAACACGAGGCCTTCGAGCAAGGCTTCGTACAACTGCGATGGATGCAGCGCCTGGCCATTGACGTTGAAGCTCCATGGGACAGTCGTCTCTTTACCCCATAGCTCTCCATTGATGAAGTTCCCGATCCGACCAGTACCTAAACCGATCGGCACAATCGGCGCGACGAAATCGGTCACCTGCAGCATTGACTTTCCAAATTTTCGGCCGTACCACCACATTGCCGTCATAACGCCGACGAGGCCACCATGAAATGACATGCCGCCTTGCGTAATTTTGAATACATACAATGGATCTTGCAGCCAGGTCTGCCAGCCGTAAACCATGCAATAACCGATACGGCCACCGACAATCACTCCGATCATTCCGTAAAACAACAGATCGTCAACTTGCTCTTGTTTGATTGGCGACCAGGACTCTTTCGCTCGTCTACTGGCAAGAAACCAGGCGGCAACGAATCCCAAAACATACATCAGCCCATACCAGCGCACAGCCAGTGGACCGATAGCAAAAATAATCGGATCAAACTCGGGAAATGTCAGCATGCAGCAAGTTTACACGATTACGAGTGAAGCCCAATTCATGCGTTATAGTGCGCAATCGGATCTGAGCGGGATCGAGTAAATGACTTCTGGACGTAAGAAAAACCGCCTTGCGGAGGAGACCAGCCCCTATCTCCTGCAACACGCCGACAACCCGGTGGACTGGCACCCGTGGGGAGAGCAAGCCTTCGAACTGGCGCAGACGTCCAACAAACCAATTCTCCTGTCTGTGGGGTACTCCGCATGTCATTGGTGTCACGTCATGGCGCACGAGTCATTTGAGGATGACGAAACTGCGGCGTTAATGAATAAGCTTTTCGTTAACATCAAGGTCGATAGAGAGGAGCGCCCGGACGTCGACCGAATCTATCAAACCGCCCACCAGCTTATTACACACCGACCCGGTGGTTGGCCGCTGACCATGTTTATTGATCCGGATGATCAACGAACATTTTTCGGCGGTACCTATTTTCCGGACGAACCGCGCCATGGAATGCCTTCATTTCGCGAATTGCTGACGCGGGTTGCACTCTTTTATAAGGAAAAACGCGATGATGTGAAATCTCAGGGCCAGCAGATTGCGGATATCTTTGGCCGTCTCGATCCGGTGACAGGTCATGGCACAAGTATCGACGATGGACCGCTAAAAGCTGCGCGTGAAAAAATTGCGGAAAATTTCGATCGCGAATACGGCGGTATCGGAACAGAACCAAAATTTCCGCATCCTTCAACTCTCGATCGCTTGTTGCGGCATTGGCGAGCAACGGCGCATAGCTCAGAACCGGATGTCGAAGCACTTTTCATGACCTCGCTGACTTTGGCTCGAATGGCAGAAGGTGGAATCTACGATCATCTTGGCGGTGGATTTTGTCGCTATTCGGTCGATCAACAATGGCAGATACCGCATTTCGAAAAGATGCTGTATGACAATGGACCGCTGCTCGCCCTGTATGCCGAGGCAAGTCTTGCTATGGGCGAGCCCTTGTTTACCCGAACAGCAAATGAAACGGCCGATTGGATTCTCGCCGACATGCTCGCCCCGGGCGGCGGATTCTATTCGACCATAGACGCCGATTCCGAAGGCGAAGAGGGTCTCTTCTACGTTTGGACACCGGATGCCGTTGAGGCTCTGGTGTCGGTTGAGGAATGGAAGGTATTCGCACCCTATTTCGGGCTCGACGCTGCGGCAAACTTTGAGGGCAAGTGGCACCTGAGCGTACGACGCACCGCCGAATCTATCGCGAATGCAACTAATCGAACGGAAGACGACGTGATGGCCCTGATCGACAGTGCACGCGCAACGTTGCTTAAGGAACGTGCCCAACGCATCGTTCCCGAACGGGATGAAAAACAATTGACTGCCTGGAATGCATTGGCGATTCGCGGCTTGGCGATCACCGGCAACGCTTTTGATCGAGCTGACTGCATCGATGCTGCCGAGCGGTCCGCGTTATTTATACGCGACAACCTGATGATCGATGGGCGACTATTTGCGAGTTACAAAGACGGCGCAGCAAGATTTCCGGCCTATCTCGATGATCACGCCTTTTTACTGGATAGCATCATCGAATTACTCCAGGCGCGTTGGAATAGCGAACTAATGACGTTTGCTATTGAGATCACCGACCTAACGCTAGAACACTTTTTCGACGCTGATGAAGGCGGGTTTTATTTCACGGCGGACGATCACGAAACTTTAATGCATCGGCCGAAATCGTTAGCAGATGATGCGACGCCGTCCGGAAATGGTGTTGCCGTATTTGCGCTTCAACGCCTGGGTTTTCTACTCGGGAACACTCGCTACCTGGATGCTGCGGAGAAGACCCTGCGGAACGCCTGGCAAGCAATCGAAGAATATCCGCATGGTCACGTGACCTTGATAACGGCACTGGAAGACTATGTGCATCATCCAGAGTCCATCATTATTCGCGGACCGTCCGAAGAAATTTCGCGTTGGCGCAATAGCGCGGCCAAGTTGTACGCGCCGCAACGAATGGTTTTCGCCATTCCTGAAGATGCAGATTCGCTGCCCGGTGCTCTGGCCGACAGAAAACCCGATAGGCAGCAAACAATCGCTTACCGCTGTCGCGGATCAACCTGTTCTTTGCCGGTCACAAGCTGGGAAGCGTTGGCGGCAGAATTAAGTGAAGCGTCCGAGTAGGCCAACCGAACAGTGATAGACCACGACTACTGAACCGCCTGTTCCACGGCTCGTAATATAGCCTCGGCCCCGTCAGGACCAACGCCGGGAGCACCGCCGTCTGCATTCGGCCAGGATGAGAACATCGCTATTACGATGTTGCTTGCCGGCGCGACGTAGATATATTGCCCATGGACACCGCGGGCGGATACCGTGCCTCGGCCATCGCCTTCACCCCAGATAAACGATCGATAGTAGGGCTTCTTTCCGGTGGATTCTCCTCCAGGCCAGGAGCGCGACCCGTCTCTCTCAAACACATCGGTCATCCATGCTTCGGGGACAACTTGAACGTCTCCGACTTGGCCTCGATTGACCATTAACAGGCCGACTCGCGCCATGTCTCGAAGCGTTGCGAACATACCGCCGCTAGCGAGCGTAAACCCGCCAACATCAACAGTAATTCCAGCACTTCTTTCTGCACCGATCGGCTTCCAAATTCGCGCTGACACTAAATCGGCAAACCGTTTTCCGGTCGCAGCCTCCAATACCCAAGCAACAACATCAGTGGTGCCAGACTTGTATGCAAATTGACCGCTTCTTGATTCGTCACGACCGACAGCGGGCAGAAATACATAGTTACCGGTGACCGGGATATCTTTGCAACTTGGTCCAGTCAACAAACCATCCGCACAATCCTGACGGCGGACAGTACTATCCAGTGCATCGTAATCTTCGTTCCAGTCTGAAGAGTCTCGCATGTCGAGGAGTTCTCGAATTTTGTCCTGACCCCAACCACTATCGGCAAGCGCCGGCACGTAATCTCCAACGGTTTTATTGAGGTCGAGCAAACCCTCTTTTACCAACGTCGCGGCGGTGAGCCCTGTAACCGTTTTCGATACAGACCACATTAAATGCGTCCGTGCGGGCGTCAGCGTTCCCGCGTAGCGTTCGACGACGGCCTGCCCATCTTTAATGACAAGCATGCCGTCAACATACTGGTTTTCCATCGCTACCGACAATTTCATCTGCTTACCGTCAATCTCGATATCAAGATTAGATCGAGCAGTGTCCAGCCCTGCAATCTCACGGACGGTAGCGCTAGCGTTCGGAATATCTTTTGTCGGTAAAATTTCTCGAACGTGAGTGTAGGCCCAGCGGTTTAACGGACCGAATTGCCAGGTATCTCCCGCCACCCCAGGCGGCCGCTCGTCATCGGTCGCAAATGCTGATGCGCAAACCAAAACCCCACAACCAAAAGCCAGTGCTTTACTCAATGACACTAATATATCCCCGTCGTTACCGCCCTCAATTCGTTCGATGTTACCAGCCTTTGGCCTTTGACAGCGGATACGATCAAAGCTGCAATCGCGACGAACGAACCAAAATAAGCGACGAACGGCCGCGATCCGACGAACGGTCAAATTCATCCGACGACCGACGGAATGTTGGCCAGTAAAGTCGGTCAGAATACAGACAAGGCGCTCGATTAAGGAGAAATGTCATGAGATCACATAATACAAAGCCGGGCTTTTCGTTTCACAAGACACCGATTGTCACTAAGGAAAGCATCGCTGACGCCGAAGTCATTAGCGCTGTGCTAACACAACAGACGGAGCTTGCCCTCGATGACGAATTTGACACGGGTTCAGATCCCTATAATGCGACCGGGCAACACGTGGGGCTAATGCAGAAAGCACACAGAGACTGAGCAAAGCTCGCTCACTACCGCACCGCTATGGGTAATGCTGCAATCGCCGCAGTTTTGGTCTATAACCTTTTGACGAAGACGAGGTATCGTTTTCGGTTGTGAATATGAATTCAGAAGGTTGCCTTTATGAAATATCACTTACTTGGCTTCGTCCTCAGCTGCCTCGCAATTTCTACGAACGCCGACGAGCTGAATCCTGGCGAAGGGTTCATCAGCGTCGGCGACGGCCCGGTCTGGTACAAGATTAGCGGCGAGGGCCCCGGCCTCCCTCTTCTGGTTTTACATGGAGGGCCCGGCGGCACATCCTGCGGACAATCGCTTTTAGACGCACTTGGTGATGAACGTCCTGTCATTCGTTACGATCAATTGGGGACAGGTCGATCGGGGCGTCCCGAAAACACCGCCTTGTGGCGGGCCGAGCGTTTTATTGAGGCACTGCACACGTTGCGAAGCGAACTCGGCCTTGGAGAATTCCATCTACTGGGGCACTCCTGGGGTGGGTCACTCGCCGCAGCCTATGTTCTAGAAAAAGGCACTGCTGGAATCGCATCGATGACGCTGTCATCACCGCTGCTCAGCACCAAATTGTGGATAGAGGACGCGAATTATTTGCGGCGGCAATTGCCACTCGATGTGCAAAGCACGCTGACTGAGCATGAGGAAGCCGGCACGATCGATTCCGAGGAATATGCGGGTGCTTCCGCTGTCTTTTACGAACGCCATGTATTTGGCGGCGAACGTACGCAGCGACCGGATGATTGCAATGGTGTAACGGGCAACTCTTTCATTTATGAAACTATGTGGGGCCCAACGGAATTTTATGCCACCGGCAACCTGCTGGACTTCGATGTGACCGATCGATTGCACGAAATCGACATCCCGGTGCTGATGTTGGCTGGCGAATTCGATGAAGCCCGGCCGGAACGCATGCACGAATTCCAGAAGTTAATTCCGGGCGCTCGCCTGGAAATCATTAAAGATGCAGCTCACGCATCATTGAGTCGAAAACCTACTGAGTACCGTATGTTACTCGAGACTTTCCTCGATCAGGTCGAGGAAAATCATGAGTGATAATGAAGCAGATGTCCGAGGCGCTAAAGTTCGAATTCCGCCACCGCTTGCAGCAGCACTTACGATCATTGCGGGCTACTTGCTCGGCCGCGTTGCACCAATTTTTCCGGCTTTCGATCTTGCAACGCCTATGCGCTATTGGTTGGGCACAATCATTATTGTCGCGGCGATAGGCGTGCTCGGAGCGTGGCCCATGCGCTTGTTCAACAGATCGGGACAGAATGTGACTCCCTGGTCGGCCACGCCAGAAATAATAGTGCTAGGCCCCTATCATTTCACGCGCAACCCAATGTATTTGATGATGGTGTTGGTTTGTTTTGCCTGTGCGCTCATTTTTTCCGAAGTCTGGCATTTGATATTGACGCCCATACTCGGGGTTTCGCTTTATCACATTGCAATTAAACACGAAGAAATCTATTTGGAAGAAAAGTTTGGCGATTCCTATCGCGCGTACAAGCGATCAGTTCGACGCTGGATTTGAGATACCACGTTCGAGTTCGCGGGTCCGGTCTGTTGTCCCTTCAATCATTGTCGAGAGAGCCGCGTGACGGACAGGAGTCCGAATGTCGGGGAGGCCATGGATGGCCAGGAACGACCCCGCCGCGAATAAACGACGAAAAACAATCGCGGCTGGAAGCCGCTCCTACTATTAGTGATTAAATAGCTGTTTGCCTAATCCAAAGTCCAACGCACGTTGTCACATATCAGCCTCTGGCTTATTCGCCATATCCTTCTGGCAGGCGCATATTCAAGTTGCGTACCAGGAATGCCCATCGATCGGCGTAGTCTTCGATCACCTTCTCTGTTGGAACGCCCGCTCCATGGCCTGCTCGAGTCTCGATTCGAATCAGGACCGGCGCACTACCTGCCTGAGCCTCTTGAATTGCCGCCGCATATTTGAAACTGTGCCCTGGAACCACTCGATCATCAGTGTCCGCTGTTGTCACAAGGACAGCCGGATACTCTGTTCCCTTCTTAATATTGTGGTATGGCGAGTACGCGCGAAGCGCTTTGAACTCTTCAGGATTATCTGACGAACCATAATCGTCTGTCCAAAATCGCCCTGCCGTGAATCTGTGAAACCGCAGCATGTCCATCACACCGACAGCCGGTAATGCCGCGCCAAACAATTCCGGACGTTGATTCGTTACGGCACCTACGAGCAAGCCACCATTGCTGCCACCGAAAATTGATAGTTTGTCCGAATTCGTATATCCCGATTCGATCAGATACTCACTAGCGGCGATAAAGTCGTCAAATACATTCTGCTTTTGTAGTTTTGTGCCTGCCTTATGCCATTCGACGCCGTACTCCCCGCCGCCACGTAAATTTGCAACGGCATAGATGCCGCCCATTTCCATCCATGCCAAGCGAGTCGTTGAGAACGACGGTTGTAGTGAAATATTGAACCCGCCATAGGCATACAACATCGTCGGTCGTTTGCCATCAGGCGTGACCGACTTCAAATGGGATATGAACATTGGCACTCGAGTGCCATCTTTAGATTTGTAAAATACCTGCTCGACAACATAGTCGTCAGGATTAAAGTCAACGTCTGGTTGCTTGAATATGGACACCTCACCGGTGCTGACATCCAAACGGCTAATCGTCTCGGGCGTATTGAAACTCGAGTAACTGAAAAAAGTTTCAGGGTCGTCTGATTTGCCGTTGAATCCAGAGGCCGTTCCAATACCGGGCAAATTAACGGCGCCGGATTGATTGCCCTCCAGGTCAAATATTTTAACAACCGACCAAGCATCCTGCATGTACTCGACAATTAGCTGGCCGCCCACAAGATTGACGCCATCCAGCACATCTTCCGCTTCTGGAATTATTTCACGCCAGAACTCCGCCGCAGAATTATCGGTGTTGATCACGATAATGCGGTTTTTCGGTGCGCCATCATTTGTTCGAAAATATAAGTCGTTACCAATATTGCCAATTAAAGAATAGTCATGATCGAAGCCTTCGATAATCATGCGGGGCTCCGCATCAGGATCCGTCAAATCCTGATGCACGACAGAGTACCGACTATCGGTGCCGACTGAGATCGTAATGACTAAGTGGCGTCCGTCATCGCTCACTTCGGCGCCAGGTCCCCAATCAGGATAATCGGGTCGAGCATAAACGACCTCGTCGTCACTTTGCGGGGTACCCAGCTGGTGAAAATAGACAGTCCTGTTTTTGTTTAGTGATTGAAATTTCTCTGCTGCAGTGGTCGCGGGGTAGCGGCTATAGTAGAAACCCGAACTATCGCCTGCCCACGAAAGACCCGTAAATTTCAGCCACTCCAGATGATCTTCAAGCACCTCGCCTGACGTAACATCGACCACGCGCGCCTCGCGCCAGTCCGAACCACCATCCTGTATCAAATAGGCCAAATGCTTACCGTCAGGACTCACGCCGTATCCTGCTAGCGCAATCGTTCCGTCGGCTGACCAGCCGTTTGGATCAACGAGTAGGCGCGGCTCAGCATCAAGATTTGTCTGTGTGTAAACAACACTTTGGTTTTGCAGCCCATTGTTGAAAGAGTAAAAATACTGGCCGCCTTGTTTTGTTGGCAACGAGTAACGTTCGAAATCCCACAATTCCTTCATTCGCTTTTCGATGATCTCTCGCTCGGGAATTGTGTCGAGATAAGCAAAGGTGACTTCGTTTTGGGCTGCAACCCAGTCGCTGACCTGGCTGTCCACACGGACATCGTTCTCCAGCCAACGGTATGGGTCAGCAACTGATTCTCCGTGATAATCATCGACATGATCTACCACTTCAGTCGAGGGATACTCGATCGCAGTATCGGTTTGCGTCGTTTCCTGACTGCAAGCGCCCATAATTCCCACCAAAGTTATGATTGTTACTTTCCTCATGTCTCTTCAATCCCAATGATCTCGATAGTGAATTTCCGACTCTAGTCTGTTCGGTAACGTGCGAACCACGCGAGAATATTATCCACTTTTGCGATTTGGTTAGATGGCCGCGAAGCGATTCCATGCGACGCCTCTGGCACCCGAACCAGTGCGGTATCGATTTTCCTAAGTTTTAACGCCTGATAATACTGCTCCGATTCCGGCATAGGTGTCCGATGGTCCTGCTCACCCGTCAGCAGCATTGTGGGTGTTCTCACGTTGCCGACCAATGACAACGGTGAGCGCCGCCAGTATTCCTGCGGATCCTCCCATGGCATTTTTTCAAACCAATAGCCCGGCACGGTTGTACCGATGTCACTGTAGAGTGCCTCGCTGATCCAGTTGATGACAGGTTTCGCGACCACTGCGGCTGCAAATCGATCCGTGCTGCCAACAATCCATGCGCTTAACACACCGCCACCTGAACCTCCGGTCACGAACAACTGCTCCGTATCAACAAAACCGCGCGCGATCACGGCGTCGACGCCCGAGATCAAGTCGTCGTAGTCCTGGCTTGGGTAGTTGTAATGAATTTCGTTCGCAAACTCGTCGCCGTAACTAGTCGAACCACGCGGGTTGGTATACAGCACAACGTAACCCGCGGCTGCGTAGAGTTGATTTTCAACGCTGAAGTGAGGTCCATAGGCAGCAAACGGGCCGCCGTGTATTTCTAAAATTAGTGGGTACTTTTTATCGGCCGAAAAATTCGGTGGCTTAACGATCCATCCCTGTATGTCGTGATCACCGACCGATGACCGCCAGGTGATTTCCTCAACGACCCCTAGTGTCTTGCGTGCCAACAAGTCATCGTTGAGATGGGTCAGGCGTGATGGTGCGCGCCCACGACGGCCTGCGGCGACGTCAGCCGGTTGGTTAGGTGCACCCATTGTATAGGCGTAGGCACCATTATCAGCGACCGAAAACTCGCCAGTTGTGTAGGGCCTGCTCACGCCGGCACTGCCAATGTCGTCGATAAAAGAGCTAACTTCTCCGCTCATTGACAAGGTCGCCAAATGACGTTTGCCATGATCATCATATTGAATGTAGAGACGATTCGAACTCCCCGCCCAGGCAACTCGGTCCACAGATCGATCGAAGTCACTCGTTAGTTCTCTGACCGAACCAACCTCCATATCCATGACGTAAGCATTGGCATTGTGATAACCCATCTTTTTGTCGTCGTATCCGAGGTAGGCGAGCTTCGAACCATCGGGAGAAAACGTGGCATAATTGTCCGGACCAAATCGTTCCGTAAGCTGGCGCATCGCGCCTGTGTCCACATCAATGGACCACAGTTCTGTATTGCGTCGATTGAACTCCCAGTCCTCCTCGCGATTGCTCGACACGACCAACATTTGACCATCAGGCGACCAGGCCAACGAGCTTCCGTGATTGAAATCACCCGACGTCAGCTGTCTGGGTGTGCCGCCCTCAGCTGGGATAACAAATACATGCGTGTTACCTGGCTCGAGATAACCTCGGCCGTCGCTGCGGTAATGAAGAGATTCGATTACCGTCACCGGTGGTGCCCATTCAGCGCCTTCTGGCTTGGCGGGTGCAGTCGCTAACTGCGACTCCTCACCCTGCACATGTGCAGTGAACGCAATTTGCGTTCCATCCGGCGACCACGTCAAACCACTGGGTGCTGTCATCAAATTTGATAACAACGCCGCTTGTCCTGTGTCCATCCAGCGTACGTACAACTCCGGTCCGCGGCCCGCGATACCCGAAACGTAGGCTAGCCGATCGCCCGATGGCGACCAGCGCGGACTGGAATAACCAGCGGTGCCAGACAGTAGCGGCCGGTGATTCCCCCCATCCGTATCGACCATCCAAATATTGGAACGGGTACGATCGGTCATGATGTCACTCGTCAGGCGCGCATAAGCGACTGTCGACCCATCCGGGGATATTTGCGGATCACCCGCAATCTCTATCTCGAACAAATCGGTGTTCTGGAAGGTATCCGCACCAACGGTACCGCCGGCACAGGTAGCAAGCGCGATTATTACCAGTTTCAAAGGTCGTTTTGTCATTGCATTGTCCTGGCTGGTTTTTGCTGATGATCGAAAGAGTACCGCGTAAGTGCACCAAAGTAACTCTCGGAGTAGCCTGAAGATATCGGCGCAAATTGACGTATACTCTGCCTACCGGATCATTGTCTTGCTGAGCCCAATAGATGGACAAAACAATCAGCTTTACCCTATTGATTATTATCGCTGCCGCTAGCCTCAGCTCGACAACAGCCACAGCCGATGGGGCCGGCCAAGGCCAGGAGAAACGCTGGGAAGCGAGCAGCGAGAAGAAGTACACAATCAAGCTCGACGCGACTCCGCCGGTACAATATTGCAAGTCGGCCACCTCTATTGAAAATTATCAAGATGACAAAACGGCAAAAATCGACGGCGAGATCAAGATCGATGGCTGTACGGATGCTAACGGCGAATACACGATCTCCGTGCGATTTCGCAATGAAGATGGTGAAACTCATAACCTTGATTTCGAAGAAACTTGGCAACGAAATTCTGCAGCGCCAGTCTTGATTTCACATGTTTACCCAATGGCCGAGAACGTTGATTTGACCCGCGTACGGGCTCGGCGCTCTCGCTGCGTGTGCAAAAAAACTGAAACACCGAATGAAAAGCAAGAAACCTCACCGCCAATTGAATCGAGGAACAACCAATGAAAGATTTAACCCGCCGACAAATATTATTGGGTGGCAGTGCCATCGTGGCCGCCGGCCTTATTCCGACCATTCCGAAAACACCGTTGACGCCTGCGATGAAGTTGATGCAGTCCGCGCTTGCCGATGATATTGCACGCCCCGACTATATGGTTCGGCTAAGCTCAAATGAAAACCCGTATGGTCCGTCGCGCGTCGCCCTAAAGGCCATCGCCGAAAATATGCATCTGGCCAATCGCTACAGCAGAAACTCGCGCGCACTAGAAGAAGTTCTGGCCGACATCAATGGAGTCTCGACTGACAATATCGTCATCGGAACGGGATCAAGTGAGATACTGAATGTCGCCGGCTTGCTCGGCAGCCGTACGCATGGCTCAGTGGTTTGCGCGGACCCTACCTATCAAACATTACTGCGTTATGCAGAAAACTCTGGCGCTGAAATTATTCGAGTTCCAGTCAACGAAAGTTTGAACACAGATCTTGATGCAATGCGTGCCGCGGTCCGCGACGATACGGATCTCGTTTACTTAACGAACCCCAACAATCCGATTCCATCAATCATCGAAAAAAGTGCTCTACGCAAATTCGTCCTCGAACAATCGAAAGACCGTCTCGTTTTTGTTGACGAGGCGTATCACGAATATGTAGACAACCCTGACTACGAATCCATGATGGGATTAATTGCCGAAGGTCACAAAAACATAATCGTTGCCCGAACCGCATCAAAGATTCACGGTCTCGCAGGCTTAAGAATTGGGTTTGGATTTGCGCACCCGGATTTGGCGGCAGAAATGCGCCGCATCAAGACAGGTGAAATGCACGTTCTAGCTGTAGTAGCCGCTCATGCCAGCTATTTGGATGAGGAATTTCCCGCTTTTACGATACGCAAAAACAAAGAATCACGAAAGATCGTGGAGGACATGTGCGAGGAATTAGATCTACGCTACATCAAGTCGAATACTAATTTCACATTTATCCAGACTGGGATGCAGAATAGTGTCGTGAAAGAAAAACTGGAGGCTTACGGAATATTAACCGGTAGAGACTTCCCACCTCTGAACGACACTTGGACAAGAGTCAGCATGTCTAAACCAGAAGAGATGCACTACTTCGCGCAGGTTTATAAACAGCTGTTTAGCACCTAAAAGTAAGCGGGTACCGCCGAGTCGAAACTACTAAACTCGACCGTACCCGCTTGACGATGCTCTGTTAAAACGCTGCTCGCACCGAAGTTTCTCGAGCTACCCTTCGTGAATTTCTGTCACCGCTGTGTTGTTAACTTTTGCGACGGCTGAATCAAGCGTTGCTCTATAACAGTGATTTGCTTGTGACACGACGCTGATTGATCCGACAACCTACAGTGATTCCACGCCGCACACTCGCTTTGATGCATGCTGTAACCTACGGTACAGCTGATTTGCGCCGGCTTCTTTCTGGACATTCAGATCGGCATAGGCAACCTTTTCAGATTTTCCTATAATTGTTTCTCCACCATCAGCCGCTGCGATAGCTGGGAAGCTAAATGCAACAACTGCTGCAGTTACGACGCTACCTTTTAATACTTTAGACTCTTTCATTAATTACTCTCTTTTGGACTTCGACACCAGGTTTAGTTTGATAATAATAATGATGATGAGATGCCAACATTCCCATCACGAGAAACACCCAAGCAAAATAAAAGATGCACTCGTTTACTGCTTATATGCATTGAGACGGAAAAAGGTTACACATTTGCCTCACTACATAACTGAGTAGGAAACGCGCGTCAGGCCATGTTTCGTTTCAGTTATAGTATTGATGCCTGCTACCAGAAAAAGGTTGCATAGGATTACTGCAACTTTTGGTTATATCGAAAAGTGGGAAGGCAATCGGTATTAAAGCGCTACAACCAGCATGGTGGATGCGCAACTTTTAGCTGGAGAGAAAGTCTGCCAATTTTATTGGCCCGTTCTTACCTAATAAGCGAAGAGACTATCGCCTGTTACCGGTTGCACGGCGTTTGCACTGGATCCCTCGAACAGTATTGGAACAGACACGAGCTCCATACCGCGATTGACCATGACCGCAAAGTGCAAATGAGGCCCCGAAGAGAATCCGGTATTACCAGATTCGGCGATGTATTGACCCCGTTGCACGCGATCGCCAACCTGAACACGAATGGAATTGGTATTTAGGTGCGCGTAAACCGTATGCGAGCCGTCATCATGCAGAACGCGCACTATGTTCGCACTCTGCATATCGCGTTCAGGATCAAGACCACCTTTGAAATTCGTACTAGCGACTTCGAATACAATACCGCCGCGAGCCGCGTAGATATCTGTACCTATCAGCATTGCCAGATCTATTGCGTAGTAACTATCCGGAGTGAGGTGGGTAATGCCGACAGGGAAGTATTGCGTAATCGGATAATGGGTCGCCGCCGCGAATGGTGCCCGGTATAACTCGCCTTCATCGTGCGTGGCGGATGGATCACCTGGCAACCAAATATAGTGATACTCCGCGCGAGGACCTGCATTGCTATTAATTGCGGCAAGGTCCAGCAAACGCAAATTGCTGTTGCCTGGTACAACCCAACGCAGCGTCTGGTCCGGGTCGGGATACTCGAGATTATCGAGATCGGTTAGCTCCAGCAGAATCTCGACCGGTGCAGCAAAGTCATTCTTTGCTGTGTACCGAATTGACCGACCGACCAAGCTGGTTTCAACCGTCAATCCTGGCGCAATGGGTCCACCAGCAAGACTGCGAACTTCGGCCTCCTGGTCATCTGGCGGACGTCGATCGGTATACATCCATGTACCGCTTTCATCCTGGTACTTGTACAGCGTCTGGGTGTATGCCGCGCTACCTACAAATGTTATTAGCAACAGCCAAACCGTGGCGGCTCTAACCAATGGGCGCTCGCTGCCATCCCTCATCGGTATGAAGAATCTCATAGGCCGGCCAATATTGATTATCGAGTTTAAGCGTTATCACTTGTTCGGCACCATTCCAGGAAACCGTTTTCAAGCGTACCGAAGCTTGGTCATCTTTTGTACTAACGGCCTGAACAAATGCTTCCAAATCATTGGTTTCGATATCGTCCACGGCGACAATTCTGCGCCCAGCCCAAAGGCCATAGCGAGTAGCGGGCGATCCGTAACTGAAAAAGGCGATGTAAATACCGGTTGGTTCGATACCTCGTTGTGCTGCCATGGCACGGTGCGGATCGTGTAGCAATGCGCCAGCCCAGGATATTGCACGCGTCACGCCCTCGCCTCCAAGCGCTACCGTCGGCAAGTCAATTTCAATTGCGTCACCGTCGCGCCATACAGTCAATTCAACCGTGAGTTTTTGCACTGCACGCTCCATTTCTCGAAACGTGGTGATGAGTTTTCCGTCGACCGCCAAAATCATGTCGCCGTTTCGAAGCAGGTCAGCTGCTGGCGTGCCGGCGACCAATCGCGAAACACTCAGTGCGCGTCGCCCCGTCGGATTGTGAGACTCGAGCCTGTCGAGCCATGCCTCATCAAGACCCAACTTTCGGGCGGCAAACAGTGGCGTGTAGCCCACTTCTACTTCCAGCGAATAAACGGATTTGCCCGAACGAACAATATCGACAAACTCCTGCACCATTTCTGCCGAAAGACCTCGATTGATTTGTCCTCCATCTCCACCCAGTGCAAAGCTCACCCATTTAGCGACAACCGCGCCACGCTTATCAACAATCACGCCATCGATATCACCGGGAGCGTTAACGAGCGAAATCGCCTCTAAATTTGTATCACGGAACCGCATGGTGCGCGACAACGGCAACAGTATTGCATCGACCGAAGCAACAGTACTTGCCTGATGGGCGATCTGATGATCACCCTTAAGACCCACAACCCACACATCATCGCCGGCAACCAACTTTTCCTTGGAGAATTTCGCGGCCTTAACCGCTGTATCACCGATAAGTGCCGGGTCATAGGCAACGATCGCCAGATTGTGTAGCGGATGGACGTATTCAACACGACCATTGATTTGCAGTGAACCCGCGAAGGTAATTCTGACGTCACCCATGGCGACCGGGACCGTATTACGATCGACGACGATGAGCCCACGCTTCGTATCAACGATTAATCCAGTTCCGTAGTAGTGCCGTTCAGATACACCGGACACGGTATATGGCAAATCAAAAGTCACCATGACCAAAGAAGGTGTTATCGCGTTAACTCTGGGATCATCGTTTTTCGAAAATTGCGTGCTGCCCGACTCCGGTGCCGATGGCTCAGGTCCGGCGGCAAGGTCTTCGCAGGGCCAAACACCCGTGTCGTCGTTGCGTAGACAACGCTTGGCTGGAAACCAATTACGATCCATCTCCACCGAACGAACGGTGCTATTGCGCGGATCATCAATTGTATTAAAGCGGAAGGTTGTCCTATCGCCATCTGCCAAAGTCGCCAGTATCTTTTCCAAGTCGTCGATATCCGCTACGGGTTCACCACCGACTTGGGAAATGATGGCGCCACGCGGGATGGCTGACTTGGCAAACATATAGCCTGGATTAGCAACGTAAACGCCCTCAACCTTGTGGTTGTAGTGCCGAGCCTGCTGATAAGAAAGGTTATGCACAATGGCATCACCAAACTCCAGGAACTCGTCCGGGGACACGTCATGCAAATCGCCGATTACAACATCTTCGACCAAAGTACGGCCGCCGCGCTCTATTTCCACGGCTATCGAGGCACCTACGTTATTGTCAAAAATATCCGCCAGGGGTACAAATTCGGTAATCAATTCACCGTCAATACGTATCAATATATCGCCGGTCTGCAGTTTGCCGTCGGCTGGCGATCCGGGAAGCACGTGCGAAACGGTTAACATGCCAGTCTGCTTCGGATATTCGGAACGAACGACTTCCTCGGTCTCGTTCTTTAGACCTAGGCGACGGAGTTCATCGTAGGTCTGTCGTTCAAACACCATTTGTAAAGTACCGCGCGTAACCGACTCTCCATTGCGAATAAGGTTAAGCGCTCTTTCAATTCTATTCAGTGGCAGAAAGAAACTGCTTGCAGCGCTACTACTTCCGCCAGCATTGAGCGCAACAACCTCTCCGTTAATATTAATAACCGGTGATCCGGATGATCCACCAGATGTTCCCGATGCTGCCTGGAAATAGAATGTGTTGAAGTCGTTGTACTTACCGCGTCCGTACTCCGGCGCCTTACGATCAAGTCGCGCGATCGTGCCTGCAAGAATCGACAATTGTTCGCCCGCATCGTTACCAATAACGCGAATCTCCCGTCCTATCCCGGCAGCATCTGGTACCAACGGTAATTCTGCTGGCTCCATGTAAACGAGATCATCAGGGTTGTAGCGAAAAAAACCAAAATCATGCACTGGATCCCGATAAATCGGCGTTAGACGAACTTCCTCATTGTTGAGAAATACCGCTTCTGCGACGACCGGCCCCGGCGTCACAACGTGTCGATTCGTCAAAATCAATCCACGTTCAGCGTCAACAACGAATCCAGTTGCCTGGCTAGAAGAATTCCATTCGGTGTCAAATGCGCGCGTACTATCAACGCGTATTGACACGACTCCTGTTGAAATTCTTTCAAGCGTGCCAGCCCATTCCGGTTCTTCTGCATGACTTGCAAAACCGAATAACAAGAATGTAATCGAGGTAAGGCTAATTTTCTTTCGCATTAAGTTTTCCATGGGTTTGACTACAACGCCGCATGTTTGCACCGTTCGACTCTCCGACTGTTGCTTTACACTGCGGTTCCCAAACGTCGGGATATTGCCGAGCAATTCAGTAGATTATGCCGGATTTCAGGCTAATTACGCTGCAGCAGAACGCATATCGTCAAAGATTGTGGTCAGAGTCACATCTGACCCCGATCTACGCTTTGGGCCGCCAAGCCAGGTCCAACTGGCGCGCCGCTTTCACATCGTCCAATCGGCGTACTGGCAGTGAGTAGGGTGCACCCTTGACCTTGTCGGCATCCGTCATTGCTTCCTCTTTGATAGCGATCAACGCGTCTACAAATCGATCCACCGAATCTTTGGTTTCCGTCTCTGTGGGTTCGATCAACAAACATTCGGGGACGAGCAACGGAAAGTATGTCGTTGGAGCATGAAACCCCTTATCCAGCAACGCTTTAGCGAAGTCCATTGCGGTAACGTTCATAGTCTTCGCTTCACCTTTTAAGGTCACAATGAATTCATGACTTGCCCGGCGGGTCGTAAATGCTAACTGAAAGCCCGCATCCTTAAGACGCTGTTGCAAATAGTTGGCGTTCAAAGTCGCAAATTCTGCGATTCGTTTCATACCGTCTTTGCCTACCATTCGCATGTACACATAGGCTCTAATTAATACGCCTGCATTTCCCATGAAGCCTGACAAACGCCCTATGCTCTGAGGGATATCTTCCTCGCTCAGCCAACAGAATTTAGTTTCGCCAGCAGACTCCTGTTTTCCGACGACCGGTATCGGCAGGAACGGTTTCAACCGCTCGCCCACACCCACCGCTCCTGAACCGGGGCCGCCACCGCCGTGTGGCGTAGAAAACGTCTTGTGCAAGTTAAGATGAATGACATCAAAACCCATATCGCCAGGGCGGACCTTGCCCAGAATGGCGTTTAGATTGGCGCCGTCGTAATAGAGCAAACCACCGGCGTCATGCACAATCTTCGCGATCTCCGTAATGCGACGCTCGAAAACCCCAAGTGTGGATGGATTCGTCAACATGATGCCGGCTGTATTCGGTCCAACAACTTCCTTCAGTGCTTCTATGTCGACGTCGCCGTCCGCGCCGGTCGGAATTTCACGTACCGCACAGCCGCACATCGTCGCAGTAGCCGGATTGGTGCCGTGAGCGGCATCGGGAACGATAATTTCGTTTCGTCCATCGTCACCATTAGCGACGTGGTAGGCGCGAATCATCGCGACGCCGGCCAGTTCACCCTGCGCGCCAGCCATCGGCGTTAACGAAACAGCCTTCATGCCCGTGACTGACTGCAACATTTCCTGCAATTCAAACATGCAAGCCAAATATCCCTGTCCGTGACTCTCAGGACCTAAGGGGTGTCGGCCAGCGAACCCAGGCAACAATGCCAGTGAATTACAGGCGCGTGGGTTGTATTTCATCGTGCACGAGCCCAATGGATAAAATTGGGTATCGATAGAAAAATTTCGTTGCGATAGTCGCGTGAAATGACGCACAACCTGGAGTTCAGAAACCGCAGGTAAAGTTGGTATATCGGTTCGACGTAACGACTGAGGAATATTGTCCTCGTTAGTGGAGAGCGGCGCCTGCGCAAAGGCGCGACGCCCTGCTCGTGAATGTTCAAATATTAGTGGCTCGCCCATCATATTGTCCTGTGTCGTATGTTCCGTGTCATGAGTCAATTTCAAGTGGACTAATTTCGATGCCCAACGCTTTGTAAGCAGCAACGTAATCCGGTTCTTCGCCGATATCGGCAATTTGCTCGCGGTGCACCACGGTATTATTTTCGTCAAGGACGACAACCGCTCTCGAAAACATTCCGGCAAGTGGCCCTTCCACAATTTGTACGCCGTAATTTTTGCCGAAACCTGCGTGACGAATGGCTGAAAGGCCGACTACCCGATCCAACGAATGCTCCTGCTGGAAGCGCTCGTGTGCAAATGGCAGATCGTAGGAAACCATTATCATGGCGACGTCATCGTAATCCTCAGCTAACTGATCGAACACGATGACGGATTTCGCGCAAACCGGTGTATCGATACTCGGAAAAATATTCAGAATTTTCCGCTTACCCATGAAATTAGCCAACGATACATCTTGCAGCTCCGTATTCACGAGTGAAACGTCGGGAGCTCGACTCCCGATCGCAGGCAATTCCTTGTGCGTGCGATAACTGGTTCCGTTGAAAATAATTTCCTGCATCAATCTTTTCCTCGTCAGACCTACTTGGCCAACACGTTAGCGAGCACCTTAACGTAGGACTCAAGATCATCATCGGTTTTCGTTTCGGTCGCACAAATCAATAAAGCGTTTCCGAGTTCGGGGAAATCCGTTGTTAAATCGTAACCGCCAAGAATGTCTTGCTCTGCGAGCGCATCCAGGACCGGACCGACGGGCTGATTCAGTCGAATGACCGCCTCGTGAAAATGGGGCGTGGAGAACGCCGCCGTAACGCTATCAATTGATGTTAGTAAATCGACGAGCTTGGCAGTTTGCACTTGCGACCGAAGCGCGATAGCGGCCAGGCCTTCCAGACCGAGCAGAGACATATGAATCGTGGCTGCAGTAACCATCAACCCTTGATTTGTACAGATGTTCGACGTCGCCTTACTACGCCGAATGTGCTGCTCTCTCGCCTGCAAGGTCAGAGTAAACCCGGGATTTCCGTCGAGATCTGTCGTCCGCCCAACGATTCTGCCGGGCATTTGGCGGACGATTTTTTCCTTACACGTCATGATCCCAAAATAGGGCCCTCCCGATGACATCGGTATGCCGAGCGGCTGTCCTTCGCCACCGGCGATGTCAGCACCTGCTTCCCCCCATTGTCCGGGCGGCTTCAAGACGGCAAGAGATACAGGGTTAACCACGGCGATCACCAACGCGCCATTCGCATGCGCCCAATTAGTAATTGCATCGGCGTCCTCGTAAGTGCCGAGAAATGACGGTTGTTGTATGACAACCGCAACCGGTGGATCACCCTGCTCGTCCAACACACTAACGTCGGATTGGCCCGTTTCAATATCCAGCGGCATCCGTTTAAACTCCAGACCTTGCGATCCCGCGATGGCGCATGCGACTTTCTCATAGGTGTGGTTAACGCCAGCAGTAAGCAATACGCGTCGTGATTTGGACTTGCGATTCGCGCGTACAGCCATCAAAGCTGCTTCAGCCAAACCTGAAGCGCCGTCATAAAGTGATGCGTTACTCACGTCCAGGCCGGTCAGGCTGGTGACCATGGTTTGGTATTCATAGATCGTTTGTAACGTCCCCTGACTGGCTTCGGCCTGGTAAGGGGTGTACGCGCTATAAAATTCGCCGCGCGTCGCAATATCCCAAACAGCAGCGGGAATATGATGCTCGTAGGCACCCGCGCCAATGAAACATTTTGCGCCAATATCGAGTGCAGCCCGATCCTGCATGAGCCGCTTGATTTCCATTTCGTTCAGCGCATCAGGCACGCCGTCGAGATCTTTGATCAGCAAGTCGCGAGGGATTTCATCAAATAGATCGTTAATGTCGCTGACACCAATTGTGCCTAGCATTGCAACGACCTCTTCTTCCGTGTGCGGAATAAATGGCATAGTCGTAGGGTTCTTTTTAGTGGTTATTCTTCGAGTTCATCCAGGAATTCCTGGTATTCGTCTGGTGTCAGAGTTTCGGCGTCGTCATTAGACGGCCTCATCCTGACAATCCATCCATCTCCGTAGGCATCACCGTTAATTTTTTCCGGATCTTCTGCAAGTTCTTCATTGACGGCAACTACCTCGCCGGCAATCGGCGCATACACATCAGACGCCGCCTTAACTGATTCGACGACCGCCATTTCGCCACCCGCTTCGACCTCTTGGCCAACTTCCGGCAACTCTACATAGACCAGATCACCTAAGGCGCTCTGGGCGTGGTCCGTAATGCCGATCGTCACCGTGCCGTCTTCTTCCTGACGCAGCCACTCGTGTTCTTTTGTAAATTTGAGATCACCTGGCAATTCACTCATTTATTCTCTCCTAAAGCCCTAAATGGATTAAAGCTCAATCTTAGTTTTTCCATTGCGCACGAACGGCAACTTCACCACTCGCACATCCAAAAGCCGTCCACGCACATCAACTTTCGCGCTGTCGTAATCCCCTGCTGGGAGCCTCGCCATCGCTACTGAGCGCTGCAGTGTCGGTGAGAAACCACCACTGGTTATTTCACCGTCTGCACGCCCCTCCACAACCACTCGCATGTGGTCACGCAATACACCTTTACCTTCCAACAAGAGGCCTGCAAATTTTTGTCGCTGCGAATTCTCGCGCATGGTTTCCAACGCCTTGCGGCCCACGAACTTTCTGTCCTCGGGTTCCCAGGCAATTGTCCAACCCATGCCTGCCTCAAGGGGCGAAACGGACTCGTCCATATCTGAGCCGTACAGATTCATGCCCGCTTCAAGACGCAGCGTATCGCGCGCGCCCAGGCCAATCGGCTGTATTCCAGCACGACTGCAATTTTCCCAGAATTCTGCTGCTTCCTCAGACGGCAGCATGATCTCCCACCCATCCTCACCGGTGTATCCGGTTCTGGCAATAAACCAATCTCCAGCTTCGAGTCCAAAAAACGGTCGCAATGCCAAAGCCGCCTCGCGCCACGCGGGATCTAGGATATCGGCTGCAAGTTCACGGGCAGTCGGGCCCTGCACCGCAATCATTGCCAGATTCGAGCGCTCTTCGACCTCAACATTGAAAGCACTCGCTTGCGCGTTGATCCACGCCAAATCTTTGTCTCGTGTTGAGGCATTGACGACGACCCGATAGCGATCTGGGCCGAGGTAATAGGTGATTAGGTCATCAACAACGCCACCCTCGTCGTTCAACATTGCGCTGTATAGCGCTTTGCCCTCTTCTTTGAGTCGAGCAACATCATTGGCTAGCAGGGCTTGCAAGAAAATTTTCGCGTCCGCGCCACCGACATCAACAACCGTCATATGGGATACGTCGAATGCGCCGGCAGAATTTCTAACGACGTGGTGTTCTTCAAGTTGCGATCCGTAGTGCAGGGGCATATCCCACCCGCCAAAATCGACGATCTTCGCGCCTGCATCGACGTGGCATTGGAAAAGCGGTGTCTTATTACCCATGTAAAAACTCCGGTCCTATTTTTCTTACGCAACAAAAAAAAGGGGCGATCGAGTGAGCTGACTAGCAGCTCACTCGATCGCCCCTCTGTCCTGAAACCTGAAAGATCGCAAACCATATCGGCTGCATACCCCTTCGGTGGACCTTTCGGTCACTCTCCAGAGATAATCAGTGTTGACAGTCCGTGTGCCTGAGCGTTTCCGAGCGTGTTGCGCCTTCGGCGCCTCTTTACAGAGGACTCTTCTACCAACCCTATTGATTACTGCCAGCAATCATAGCCAAGTCATAAGACAGTTGCCAGCCGCACTTTTCACGGCAACAATATAAACGACCCTACGGGAGAGTCTTGATGCACCCCATACGAAAATTGAGCCTAATTTGTTTATTTTTCATTCACTTGGACGCACATGGCGGCCCAACGGAGGATTTTGCGGCACTCCTGGAAGAATCCTGGGAATGGCAGCTCGTGGAAAATCCGGTGCGCGCCTCAAGACTCGGCGACCGACGTTTCAACGAACAGTGGGCCGATATGAGCCTCACCGCGATCGAGCGGCGGCATGCGGAGCAACAAGCCTTTCTGCGTCGGCTCCGAACAATCGACTCTTCACAACTATCGGCAGCCGACGCGCTTAATTACGATCTTTTTCGACGTCAGATCGAAAATACACTCGACAGTCATGAATTCAAAAACTATCTCATGCCAATGAGCCAAAGAGGTGGGGTTCAATCGCTCGAAACAACAGCAGAAACGCTGCGCCTAAACAACGCCAAAGACTACGAAGACTGGCTCGCACGAATGACGCAAATCGAAGCAGTCATCGAGCAGACGACTGCGCGCATGGAAGAAGGCCGAAAAACGGGCTACATGCCGCCCAAGATTCTGATGGAACGCATTCCGAATCAACTTTCGTCACAGTTGGTCGAGGATCCGGAATCCAGCCCGTTCTTTAAATCATTTGCAAACATGCCGGATGAGATTGGCAGCGAAGATCAGGAGCGCATCAAGCAACTTGCAATAGAGGTCATCGAAGCATCGATTGTTCCCGCCTATCGCGAATTCGATCATTACTTCAACGACACTTATCTACCTGCGAGCCGCGAGAGCATTGGCGCGTCGTCGCTACCCAATGGCGAGGCGTTTTACGAATATCGTACTCGACTGTATACAACAACACAGATGACACCAGATGAGATTCATCGACTCGGCTTGAATGAAGTAAAGCGCATTCGCGACGAAATGCAGCTGATCATCGATGAACTTGAATTTGCCGGTAGCTTCGATGACTTCTTGAACTTCTTACGTACGGACCCACAGTTTTACTACGACACGCCAGAGGAATTATTCAACGGCTATCTTGCAGTTTCCAAACGCATCGATCCGGAACTGGTGAAACTGTTCGGCAAGCTGCCACGCATACCCTATGGACTGCGTGCCATACCGGACAACATCGCGCCAGACACGACAACGGCATACTACAATCGGCCTGCGGCCGACGGCAGTCGTCCGGGTTACTACTATGTGAATCTATATCGACCGGAAGTCAGACCCAAGTATGAAATGGAAGTGTTGTCCATCCATGAAGCCGTCCCCGGGCATCATTTGCAAATCGCATTGCAGATGGAAATGGAGGAGATGCCAAGCTTTAGAAAGTACTCGGGTTTCACTGCATTTTCGGAAGGCTGGGGGCTCTACAGCGAAAGCCTGGGATTTGAGATGGGCTTCTACCAGGATCCGTATTCGCATTTTGGCGCTCTGACCTATGATATGTGGCGCGCAGTACGCCTCGTCGTGGACACCGGCATGCATTACAAGGGTTGGACGCGACAACAGGCTATCGATTTTTTTAAGGATAATGCGGCCAAGACGGAAACAGACATCGTCAACGAGATTGATCGATACATCTCCTGGCCTGGTCAGGCGCTGGCGTACAAGATCGGTCAGCTTCAGATGTTGGAGCTACGCAAGAAGGCAGAACAAGCGCTAGGCGATGATTTCGACGTCAAGGCTTTTCATGATGAGCTACTGGGTGCTGGCGCCATACCAATGGAAATTCTGGAAACACGCATGAATCGTTGGCTGACGGAACAGCTTCGTCAGCGCAAC
>Ga0315339_1000109_pt1 | contig 132864 bp, 122 predicted proteins | sample ASW17metaG_FD_204514 | JGI IMG/M metagenome (GOLD analysis project Ga0315339, IMG submission 204514) | Ammonia-oxidizing marine archaeal communities from Pacific Ocean, United States - ASW #17 | ecosystem: Environmental > Aquatic > Marine > Oceanic | place: USA: California | collected 2016-12-05
GAAAAAAGTGTTTTAGGGCTAGTTTTTATTGATGTGGGGAGGGGTATTGTTTTATTCAAGCCTGATGAACATGAGGTTGGTTGGGCTTATAGAGTTGGCCACCTTAGGGCTGAGCCAATGATTTTATAAGGAGAGTAATATGTCGATAGTAAGAATAACTAAGGAAAACTAACTATGGTTTTGTTCAACTGGCACAAAAAATGGATAGAGTTGTGGAAGGAAATGACTGGGATGTCTGATTATGCAATCGTATGGGTTTCCTTTATAAAAGGCATTGCAGTTGGACTTCTAATTTATCATTTGTTTCTAACCACCAGTCATTAAAGCCAAAGGTGGTCAGAGTCATCTTGACCAAGGGCGCTTGTACAGGGTTGACGATTCACCCGAACTGAGCCGTCCAATCTATCTGGTTTACGCCGAAAATCACGAAGACTCTGATCGCTTACAGACGGCGATCGACGGGCTAAAACGTCTTATGACTCAATGAAATCAATAGGTGATTGGCTATGATATTCCATCACTCAGCGACACAAAAACGTTTTTTGACTTCCTTGAGCATGGGTTTGCTACATAATGCTACGCGTTGCGAATCACTCTTAAACAGTTTGTTAGGCGGTTCTTCGCGCCTTAATTGAATACACCAATGGAACCTGCTGACCCTTATACAACATTTGATATCCAAAGTTAGACACTGGCGCCAAACCCTCAAAACAGTTGTAAGGGCTATAAGGATACTCAAAGAAAGACTCAATGCTTAACCCTGCAGCAATTAAGGAGCTTACAACCTCACTAACTGAATGGGGCCAAGTAACCATGGTTGATTTTGTACCATCACAGTTTTCTGTATAAGTGCCTTCCTCTTCGATATCTGGCTCACTATTTGGGAAATACGAGTAACCAGATAGCAAGTCATTAAACGTATGGAACTCTACTAGATGGAACTCCCCTCCAACTTTTAGTGATTTGGCAATTGTTTGTGCCCAATCGGTTAAATTAGGTAACCAACATAAAACGCCGTATGAGGTAAACACGATATCGAATTGTTTCGTGTTTTCACGACCAAATTGAACTATATCACTTTCAACAAACTCTGCCTCTACGTCTAAAGCATGCTTTAGCGAATTGGCTTGCTTGATTGCCTCAGCAGATAAATCTACACCGGTGGCTTCTGCACCTAAGCGAGCCCAAGACAAAGTATCTTGACCAAAATGGCACTGTAGGTGCAATAAAGACTTTCCTTCAACATTTCCTATTTGCTGTAGCTCAATAGAATTGAGTGAACATTTACCATTTTTAAATGAAGCTACATCATAAAACTCTGACTCAACGTGTACTTTTGTTCTTTTATCCCACGCCTTTTTATTTATACTCAAATAATCCATTCTGTATCCGTATATTAATTTTGTTACCTAACGCCTAAATATGAGGCGCATTGTTGTTAGCTGCGAAACAGCGTAATGCGTCCTGCGGCACAGCCGCGAACATGATTTACTTGTTAGGTTTGTCTTCCGTATCCTCTACCCACTTCCAATTCTCAATGGGCTCATATTTACCGCCACATTTACAAATTCTATTTTCAGTTCGTTCAACAACCGAGAAGCACTTATTACAAATATCAGTTTGAGGAGATACAGCTCCGGCCCCTAAGAAGAAACTTGTTATAAAAGCAGGATCATTAAATAGAAAAATACCTACACAGGAAAAGGAAAAAAGAACAACAAAAAGTATCCATACAAAGACGCCGATTACTGGCGCAGCTATTATTGTGGCCAATCCAGCCAAAATAACTGCAAGAATCAATTTATCTCTTGTGAAATTGGATAATACACTGGCTTTCTTTAGATCTTCTTCTGTCTTTCTTTTCCACATAACTCGGACACCTAACGTTTAGTTCACTGGTTGCAGGGGTTTCTAGTAAACTGGGTGCGTATCACTAGCTTGATGAATCCTGCGGAACAATCAGGCTTTACTCTGCATTGGCGAAAAGATGAGTATAACGATGACTCTATAGCAACAAACCTCTTTGGTTGGGAGCCCACTTGCCAACTTCCAGTTTCATAGTACCTAAGCCGAGTGTCTTCAGCCACTTAGCAGCCGAATCAATTGTACCCCACGTTTTAATGGCACCTGCTTGAGTGGCGATGACCTTCTTGTCACCGCTAAGAGTTAAGATCTCTGCGTGTATGATCGCCCCATTAGCAATAATACTAACAGCTTTCACCGCACCAGCCTCAACGAGGCCTTTAAGCATCTTATTGTTCATCGTTAAACAACTGGTTTTGTTCTAGTACAGGATAACCGGCATCACGGCAGTATTGACGAATCATCATCTCTACCATGTTGGCAACGCTCCTGTGTTCTTGGCTGGCGGCATAGCGAACGGCGTCCTTAACTAAGGGGTCAACTCGCAGGTTCAGTGTGGTGGTCTTTTTAGCTATCATTCGACAAGTATTGTACAAATGCGTTACATTTGCAATATATATAATCCATACAATCAAGGATCGATTAATGTCTATGCCATCTTATTCCATACTCTGTACCCAATGTGACTATAAGTCATCGGAAAGGGCGACTTGGGGCCGCTATTACTATAGAGACGCCGAAGGACGGTTTAACCTGGAAAGGCAGCTGGGTTGGTGTAACGGCTGCCAGAGTATCACTGCCATCGAAGACTTTGGTGATACGGCTGAGGCAGCCGCTAAGATCAAGCCTGAGTTAGAGTTCATCCGTCGTGACACAGATACGGTCTTCGCAAACATCCTCAACGTGTTATTCCCGTCACGACGGAAATGGCTTAGTGATAGATTGACGAAGATTAATAATCACGCCAAGTACATTCAGTTAGCCCAAGGGCGGATTGGTCAGGAGCGGTGCTTAACGTGTGGTAGTCATGTTGTAAAGCCGTATAAGCCGATTAGGGAAGGTGGTGGTCTAAAGTCTCAGGGCTTTATGTATTATGGGCAATGTAACACCGACTTTGAGCACCCAGGTTGTGGCGGTATGTTCTACGAGAAAGCCGATGATATGCGTTTGAATATCAAGTTTGAGTCAAAGTTCTATAATCCTGATGGTAGCTTTATAGAGTCTTATTTTGAGTAAGATAAGTATTCAGCGCGGCCTATTATTATCATGCGCTGGGGGTATAAAAGGGGGTATAGGGTGGTTCGTTATTCTTCAATAGCCCATTAACAAAGGCTTTTAGGTTGTTATGTGAGTGCGGCTCCGGCACCACTTCTTCTTTTCATACATCTCGTTACCATCCTTTAAGTCCTTGTTGTGTTTGAGTTTTTGGTCATATCGTGACCGTTAGGCTTTGCCTAGTGAGGCCACCGTGTCTGTCTTTTAATTAAATAAAGTATTTGCTAAAGAATGAGCGGAAGCTCAAAGGGCTAACCTGTTTGTGTTTTTCTAGCTTTTAGGGGGGGCTGACTCATTAGTTTTTGGCTGTTTGAAGCTGTCTCTACGTAGTGTTGATGGAATCTCAATATGGATACGTTATCGCTGTGTCAGCTCACAAGTAGGTAGAGGTTACGATTCGCCAAAGGTGTCAGGCTAAGTCAGTCGGTAAAGGGTCAAGCTAAAACTAAAACACAAAACCAGGTATATACCCAGTAAGCCATGGCACTAAAGCATTTTTTCAGTGGCTACTCAAGGTGGTAATCAGCGCTTGAGGTATTCATGAAAATCAATATCCCTCGCCGAGATTATGGCCTGAATACGATTATGGACATTGAGCTTTCGCAGCACTGCAGAAACGTGGGCCTTGACGGTGGTTTCGGCAATATGCAGAGTGAAAGCTATTTGTTTATTTGATTCACCTTTGGCCATTTGTTCTAGTACTAATAACTGCCGACGGGTTAAGCTTTGAAAATAGTCTGCGTTGCTTCCGTGCTCGAAATGGGAATGATGTGTTGGGGTGGGGTTGGTGTCCCAGAAGACATCCGCAGGCAGGTATACTTGGCCAGATAATACTTGTGCTAACGCCTCGGTCATCGCGTCCCGAGCTAATGATTTAACGATGAAACCAACAGCACCATAGGTGATTGATTTAAGGACGACATTTCTGTCATGCTCAGCCGATACGATGACTACAGGAACTGACGGAGCGTGGGTGCGCAATTGGATCAACCCGTTGAGTCCGTCCATGCCTGGCATATTCAAGTCCAGCAATATCATATCGAGTTCGGGATTCTGTTGGGCGATAGTCATCGCAGAGTCCAAGTCTTCAGCTTCCAATACTGAGCTATTGACAAATTGGCATCGTATGACACCACTGATAGCATCTCTAAAGAGAGGATGGTCGTCAGCGACAAGTATATTATACATAGTAGAAATAGGAGTGAGTGAATTCATAACAATATACCTCTTTTGACCTTTTCATACGACTACAAAAAAGGTGCTATTGGTTCGGGTCGGCCTAGTACCAGCGGTAAATTGGTTTCTCTCCAGCCATCAATACCTTCAGCATACCAATATAAGTTTTGATACCCGAGGCTATGAGCGCGCGTTACAGCATTCCATGACATCCAGCAATCAGCCTTGCAATAAAACACTATGGGCGCTTCAGGCCTTTGCCCCCGTAGGGTCTTTAGGTAGTGCTCAAAATATTCCATCCACAGCATGTTGAGGTCCCCTTTACCAACATTGGCCAACCAGTAACTTGAAGGAATTTGTGGTTCACTTGACGCTTGAGTGTATACCCCTTGGAATGTATCAAGAGGTAATACGTTGATGAGAATCGGCTCAGGATTTTTGGACTGTATTAAATGCCTTAAAGCCGTTGTGGAGATGACATCACCGCCAATAACTGACGCTGGAGTTGGGCTGCGATAATGACTAGTACGGTAACCTGCTTGATTAAAAAAAGGGCTGGGTTGCTGGCTTTCAGCATTAGATAAGCTGCATATTAGAACTGATAAGAGAGCTGCGGAAGGCCAGTAGTTCTTTACAATCAACACATCATTATGGAGCATTAGTTAAGGTCTTATTCTATTTACTTATATCACTTAGCACTATGTTTTCATGATCTATGTCATTAAACGCTATATCGTTGATCTGTGTCTATGGGTGTGTTGATGTAGTAAATTACTACTAAAGTACTGATTATCTGTGTTTCGAGGCGCTGAATGGATGCTGAAGATCAACGCATAACTGGGTTAAGGAGTTGGTAGAACCTGCACTTAGGTCTTCAAACACCGTGTTTATGACTCCTGCGCTCAATGTGATTTTGGGGTTCGCTTTACGCATGGTGCTAAGACGTTGATGCGGGGTATGTTCACTCTTTATGATGCGTTGTTGGTATTGTTGTATCCAAGGCTCATTACAGGGCAATCCCAGAAGCTCGTTGATTGAGCTTTGATTATCAAAATTCTGTGTAAGGGCGAGAAACGTTTTCGGATAGTTAAGGTTATAGCGTTCCAGTAGTATTAAAAATGCATCGATAAGCTGTGTATCGCCAGCTAACGAGTCGCCTAAGCCTAGTTTGTCGCTCATTAATTGGTAAAATCTTTTGGCAAAGCTTGGCCAAAAACTAGCTAATGCTTGCTCCGCTGATTGTGCGCCAATTATAGATGTTAGACACTGGGCCAATATCTGGCAGTTGAAGTAGGCGGCACGGGGTTGGTTTAACAGGCTGTAACGGTGCCGTTCATCGTCATGGGTGAGTCGTTTGTTGGGGGTAAAATGACCGATAAATTGGCCTTGGCCTATATCCAATGCAAGGCCGTCAAGACCATGGTTATCACTGTTTAGTGTTGCATGAGCAAAGCCTTGAGCTTGCCAATGGGCTACCGCTTTGGCACTGCTTTCAATTTGATTTTTGAGCCACGTTGCGTAATTTTGTGGCTGCTCACCCTTTAGCGTGCCTTGCTGGATAGTAAAGTTGAGCAATGCCTCGAGACCGGTTTGGTCGCCATGGGCATAACAATATTCAAAATTGCCAAAGCGTAAAAAATTTGGGGCTGTACGCAATAACATGGCTGCAGGGCCGTTTTGTGGGTATTTGAGGTGACTGTGACTGGTAACCAACGCGAGGCAATTGGCACTGTTGATTCCCAAACCGAATAGCGCCGCACTGTTAAGATATTCTTTCAAGGCTGCCCGAAGGGATAATCGGCCGTCGTGGTTGCGGCTGTATTGGGTGGTGCCGCTGCCTTTGATCTGAATGCTCCAAGGTTTACTTTGGTGTTCAATATCACCTAATAACAGTGTCCGGCCATCTCCTAAAGCCGGGTGAAAGCGACCGAATTGATGACCAGCGTAGGCACAGGCAATGGGTTGGTAATAGCTTGGTAACGGAGTGCCGGATAGATATTGTAAAAAATGCCGGTGATCCAAGCTTGCGGCCGAAAGGCCAGCCAATTGAGCCATCTTTGGTTGCCAATGGAGTAGTCGTGGCTGTATCAAAGGAGCCAATATGGCAGGGCTCCAAAGGTTTCTTGATGTGAGCTCAGCTAGGCTATTGTTGATCTGTGTAAAACCAAGAACGGCGTCAATCATGAGCTGGTCTTGGTGCTCCCCCGTTGGGGATCAAAACGAGTTAAAGCTAGTGCCCACAAGCAGACCCCAGTAATGATCACTATCGACAAGGCCGGGACATTTAATTGCCCGTAGAGTGCATAGCGGATGAGTTCGACACAGTGGGTGAAGGGGTTAAAAAGACACACCTTGTATAGCCATGTGTTGGCTTCCAGTATGCGCCATAAAGGGTAGAGGGCTGAGGACATAAAAAACATGGGGAAAATAACGAAATTCATCACCCCAGAAAAGTTTTCCAACTGTTTAATCATAGATGCTAGCACTAGGCCAAGACCGCCCAGTAGCCAACCACACAAAATTAATGAAGGTAGCAACCACAGCAACCCACTAAGCGGCGGTTGAATACCTAGCCACCATGCCACCGCAAAGAATACGTATACCTGAGGTAGGGCTAACAACGTGCTGGCGATTACTCGCGCAAGCAATAGAAACCATCGTGGCAAGGGACTCATGAGCAGAACTTTCATACTCCCCAGTTCCCGGTCATACACCATGGATAGCGAGTTTTGCATGCTGTTGAATAATAACACCATGGCCGCTAGTCCAGGGGCAATATAGTGTTCATAAGTGATATAGGTTTGGTAGGGCTCGATGATAGCTACCCCTAAAACAGAATGGAAACCTGCGGCAAATACCAGTAACCATAACAAAGGTCGAACCAAAGCACTAAGAAAACGGCCCCGCTGTTGCACAAACCGTAAACCCTCTCGGCGTAGGATTCCGCTAAAGGCTTGGGTGTATAACTTAATGTCACTCATGCTCAGGCTCCTCTTTAAGGGCTTGATTGAACCAACAGCTAAGCTCTTTGATGTGAAGCTGTTCGCATACCTGTTGGTGCGTACCTTGTGCGTGAATTTTGCCTTTGTGAAGCAGTATTGTGTGATCCTTGTGGTTGACTTCCTGTAGTAGATGCGTGGACATTAGAACGGTGATGCCATCGTTTTTGCACAGACTGCGGAGGTAGATATTAAGCTTGGCCCGAGTGGTAACGTCAAGCCCCGCAGAAGCTTCGTCTAGTAACAACAGGCTGGGGCGATGCAATAGGGCACGGCAAATTTCAACCCGGCGACGATGCCCACCGTTGAGTTTACGCACCTTATCATGACGCCTATCCTCTAAATTTAAACGTCTTAGCTCTTCATTTATGCGTTGGTTGCACTGCCGCCACCCCATGCCGTGTAGAGAGCCGTGGTAACGCAGATTTTCGGTAACGCTCAGGTCTAGGTCAAGAGTGAGCTCTTGAAACACCATGCCCATGTGTGAAAGCACGCTTGCCGGCGAACTACTGAGGTCCTGGCCATTTAGTTTGATCCCGCCTTGTTGTATAGGAAATAAACGGGTTAACAGCGCAAACAGGGTCGATTTTCCCGCCCCGTTCGGGCCTAGCAGGGCACAAAAATCACCTTGCTTGAGCTCAAAGTTGATACCGGCAAGTGCCTGTTTTTGATTATATTTAAAGCCTAACTGCTGAACAGATAACACCATAGTTGCGCCCTAAGGTAAGATCGCCAAACCCCAAGGATAACGGCCCACCTTGATGGATTTTATTACACGTAAGTTGGCCACATCAATCACCGAGACATCACCGCTGATGCCGTTGGTTGTGAGTAGTAGGGATTCATCGGGAGTAAAGGCGAGGTGCCAAACCCGTCGTCCTACCAATAAATAGTCGACTATCTCCAAGCTACGAGCGTCTACCACAGCAATGTGGTTGGCAGGGCCGAGAGCGATGAAGGCGAAGTTTCCGTCAGCCGTGAGCTTGATACCCACGGGTTGGATTTTATCTGAGTGGATGCCAGGAATGCTAAAGCGTAGAGTTTTAGTGATTTCGCGGCTATCAACGTCAATGATAGCCACGCTGCCACCGATTTCAGAGGAGGCCCATAGGGTGGAGCCGTCGGCATTGAATTCTACGTGCCTAGGCCTTTGGCCAACGAGGGTATTGTGCACTAGCTGGTAGCTATTGGTATCTATCCAATGGAGCATGCTACTGGTTTCAGAAGTGTTAATAGCGAGATCGCCACGCGGGCTTACCGCCATCCCTTCCGGTTCCAAGCCGACGTCAATTTGGGCAATCACTCTCTCACTGATGGCATCAACCACGGTCACCAAAGCATCTTCTTCGTTGGCGATAAACAGGCGTCGGTTGTCGGGGTGCAAGGCAAATTGTTCTGGATCTTCCCCAGAGGGTAATTCAGACACCAGTTTATTGCTTGCTGTGTCCAAAATTTGTACAGTATCGTCATCGCTGGCACAAATATATAACCGGCTATAGTCGTGGCTAAAAATGATGCCTCGTGGTCGTTGACCGACGTCAATGGTGTTGATTACCTCAAGGCTATTTAAGTCAATGAGCGATAAGCTGTTGTCCTTTTCGTTGGACACATATGCAGTGGCGCCTAAAACTATGGGCGAGCATATCCAAGCTGAGACGACCAGTAAAAAAACTTTATTCATGCGCTTATTCTCCGTGCGCTAATACGCGCAGTTGGGGGGTGAGTTGGCAGTTACTCTCACTTTTGTCGTAGCCAAGAGTGTCTAAATCGGTAACGGGGTGTAGGTAGCCGGTTTGGGGGGACTGAGATGTCAGGGCCCTGGGGTGAACTAGGGGGATAGGTTGACGTAATTGACCACTCCAAGAACGGAACGATAATTGTCGCCCCTTAAATCCACCCATGCGAAACTGCGGGTCTAATAGCTTTTTGGTAATTGTTTGCGGGTCTAGACTGCCAGTAAGGGCAGCGGCTTCTCCCACTGCCCTTAGGGCCAGCCAAGCACCGTAATCTGTGCTGTTCATCCAGCGCCCAGCACGCTTATAAAAGCGGCTTTGTAGCTGTGCAGCACCCCATTGCTCTATAACACGATGCCAAGCTGTTGGAGTGAGTCCTTGAGTGCCCACCACTGGCCGAGGCAACCAAGTGTTATAAGGCACATACTCGCCAAAGTCGCCTAGCTCATCGGCGACCACCACCACGTCATAGTCGTCGGCTTGGGTAAAAAGAGGCATTTCTTGCTGCGCTGCGCGACGTAGGTCGGTATTAAAGGACCATTGTTTACGCGCCACGATAGTGGCACCAAAGCGCAAGCCGCTGCGCTCTATCGCTGCCGCATATGCTTGGTCTTCTGGTCGCGTACCGACCACCAACAACCACTGACGCAAACGTTTGCTAATCAGCCATTGACCTAAAGCATCGGCTAACATGGCACGGCTGGGGTAAGTATGGAGCAAATTAGGCTGGCATATTTCAGTGCGTAATGGGTCCGTGGAGTTGCCGGCGTTTATGGTTAGGGCGCCGTAGGGGAAGGCTAGCTGAGCTATTTTTTGTGTCATTTTAGCGGTCGTATGTAGTACCAAGTAACGTACACCCTGATCAAGCCACTTTGTCGCTGTTTGTATTAACTCTCCTTCATCCTCACTTACATGATCTAGAAGGTCCATTTTTTGGCCTATAAATCGGCCAGTACTATTGTTGTCATCGATGCCAAGCAACGCGCCTTGAATACCCGCGTCTTTGGGGTAGGGTAACCGGTTAGAGAGCAGTGGTGGCCTTGGCTGGCGCAACTCTAGATAGCCTACGCTCAGATTATCCATAGCGTTTGTATAACCGCTGTTTAAGGCCGCAGCAAGCACAAGAATGGCACTTCTAATGATCATGAAAAACGGCCGATTTAGTTGATGGTGCACTAATACTATGTCTTAGATGCGGTTGATTAAATATGCAAAAAGGATGAAAGAATTAGTTCTCAAGTAGTATTTTTGATGATGTTTAGTGGCGCTATTATGATCGTAATCAACAATGAAAAAATGTGACACCATCACTTAAAAGCAACTTTTATTTTTATACCAAGAGGGAGTTTGGCCTCGCTTGGTTGGTGCCCTAATAGGAGAATTAATGAAAAACCGTATTTATATAACCATGATTATGACAATCACCCTGTGTTTGACTAGTCAAGTTCAGGCCCATGGTAACGTCACCCCGCAAGCTGTCGACGTAACCAGTTTGCCGCCCTTAGGAACCGAATGGTTAGAACAAAATCCGTACAGCGGTAACCCAGCAGCTGCCGCCGTGGGAGCCTCAGCCTATAACCAAAATTGCGCCCGTTGCCACGGCTTAGAGGGCATATCGGGCGGTATCGCACCAGATTTGAGAGAGTTAGAAGCGGGTCTTGAAGGAGATGAATGGTACGTTTACCGCGTCCGTGAAGGCGCTACTCGTAATAATGTGCCTTATATGCCGAGAATGGCAGATTTTTTGAGTCAAGAGTCCCTGTGGGCGATTAGGGCTTGGCTCGAAACTATTGCTGTTAATTGACTATGATGGCCCGACTGAGTTGCCTGCTGCTGAGTTTTTGGTGGTCTGGTTGGTGTGTAGCGCTTAGCTTTGATGAAATCCAGCGAGCTGGGGTTATTAAGGTGGGGGTATACCGCGATTTTGCACCGTATTCATTCATCGAGCAGGGGCAGGCTCAAGGCGTTGATGTTGAATTGGCCCGTCGAATTGCCGATACCTTAGAGGTCGATCTGCAATTGCGCTGGATGATTGCCGATGAAAATTTAGATGATGATCTGCGTAATCACGTATGGAAGGGTCACTACATGGGCGGGGGGGTAGTGGACCTTATGTTGCGAGTGCCTTATGACCGTCAATATGCGTACAAAGTTGATCAGGATGGGTTAGTCATCAATGATTTGGTACACCTATTTGGCCCCTATCAGGAAGAACGCTGGAGCCTACTGTATGACAATGAAAAGATACCACAATTTCAAACTTATGCGGTGTTTCAGTACCAGCCGGTGGCGGTAGAAATTGATACAGTGCCAGATTTCTACTTGACTGGTGCGTTTCAGGGACGTTTACGTGAGCGTGTACATCATTATATCAGACTTGGTGACGCGGTTGATGCTTTAGCTCAAAACAAAGTATCAGCAGTCATGGGTATGCGCTCTCAATTGCAATGGTTTCGGCCATCTCTGCAACGCTATCAAGAGACTGTTGGCCCTTCAGGCATAGGCAAACAACATTGGGCCATAGGTATGGCTGTGAAGGACTCATACCGTCAATTAGCCTATGCGGTGACCGATATTATAAGTGCCATGGTCACTTCTGGTGAAATGGCGACTACGTATCAACATTATGGACTGACTTATGAAGCTCCTGACCACTACCTTGGTTACTAGGTTGCTGCTGGCGTTGTATTTAATCACGCCTACCGCATCAGCAAACTTCACTGATCCACTAAAATCTCCATTATTTGATTTTATGGTGGAACGTTTTTTCCCTAGCGAGCCTTATGTATTCGATAATAGGGTGAAAGTTGTAGCACCCAACTTTGCTGAAAATTCTAGCCAGTTGCCTGTGTTTGTAGATGCGAGCGCCCTTGGTCAGGTGAAAAAACTATTGATCTTTGCTGACCTTAATCCGTTTCAAAATATTATAGAGTTTGAGGTGGGGAAATTAAGCCCCAAAATCTCTTTCAACATTAAGATGCAGGCAGGTACCCCTATCCGAGCCGCAGCTTTGGCTGACGATGGTATTTGGCACATAGGCGGGGTCTACGTTGATGCTATGGGCGGCGGTTGCTCAGCGCCCAGCATTGGAGTAGCCGACCCAGAGTGGCAAAACCGTCTTGGGCAGATTTCGGCAAGGTTATTTAAACGTCCCCAGGGGGAGCGGTTAAAAATATCCATAGTACATCCACAAGATACGGGTATGGCCGCGGGCATACCGGAATTCTTTATTCAAACCCTGATTATAAAGGATGCCAGTGGTAAGCAAACGGCGAATTTAAAGCTATTCGAACCGCTGAGCGAAAATCCAGTATTCACCTTTGAATCCAAACAGCCCTTCGCACTATCGCAAGTGTATTTTCGTGATAATAACGGCAATGAATTTATGTATGAGGTACAGCCATGAATATGTTGAAGCTGGGAATTCTCGTTGTTGCTTTTATAGGGGCTCAGAGTATCACCGCACAACCCCTAGACTACCATCTGACGGCAAATAAAGTGGCTGCCGACACGTATGTGATTGAAGGAAAGAGTGAAACATTTAGCTTGGAAAATGGTGGCAACATTGTTAATACGGGATTTATTGTAACCACATCAGGGGTTGTTGTATTTGATACTGGCCCATCACGGCGCTATGGCCTAGCCCAGAGGAAAGTGATTGAGTCTGTCACCGATCAGCCGGTGGTGCTGATATTAATTAGCCATCACCATCCAGACCATTTTTTGGGTACCCAAGCTTACCCAGAGGTGCCTACCTTTGCACTTGAGGGTACGTTGGCAAATATTAAGGCGGATGGAGATGTTTTGGCTGAAGGCCTATATCGCTTGGTAGGGGACTGGATGCGTGGTACAGAAGTGCGGATTCCAGAGCCAATAGCACCAGGCGTAAGGTCGTTGGGTGGGCATAAATTACATTTGCTAAAGATGACTGGGCACAGTGGTGCCGACTTAGCCCTTTATGATGAAACCTCGGGAGTGTTATTTGCAGGTGACCTAGTGTTTTATCAACGGGCTGCAACTACACCCCATGCAAATATTAAGCGTTGGCAGCAAGATTTACGCCGCATTGCTTCTTTGGGTGCGCAGGTCATTGTGCCAGGCCATGGACATACGTCTCTGGGCGCTGTAGCAGTGGCTCAAACGGCCGCTTATCTAGCCTGGCTGGATGTGAGTTTGGGCGCAGCCGCAGCACGAGGGCTGAATCACAACGAAGCCATGGACCTCTACGTCTTGGGTGCATTTCCAGAGCTTGCTATGGGCACCTTTGAAGTGGAGCGCTCAGTGGTACACCTCTATAGAGAATACGAAAAACAAGCTTATATACCGAGCCATTAGAGGGTTAAAAGGCGTTGGTGGCTAATTTTACGCCTGATATATGTAAGTAGTACGACTAAATAACTACAAAATTGACCAGTTATGCCAATGTTCCTTATTGCCAAGCCTAGCTAATAATGTTGTGTCATTCACTGTTATTAGTAACAGTGGGTGGTTGGTTCAATAATAATACGAATCTTCGAAGGAGATATTTATGCAACAACTAACAACCAGTGCCCGCACCCTCGCGGTGGTCACGCTCGCCGCCGCGGTGTCAGCCGCCTCCGGAGCGTGGGCAGGGGTATCTGAATCCGATATTTTGAATGACCAGATGACAACCCAGGATGTGGTTAGTAATGGTCTAGGCCCTCGTGGGCAACGCTATAGCCCACTTGATAAAATTAATGTGGACACAGTGAAGGATTTGCAGCCGGTTTGGGCCTTTTCCTTTGGTGGAGAAAAACAACGGGGCCAAGAATCACAACCGATGGTGAAGGATGGCGTCATGTATGTGACAGCATCGTATTCGCGTGTGTTTGCTATCGATCTATCTAATGGTGAGGAATTATGGCAATACGACGCACGCTTGCCTGACGACATTATGCCTTGTTGCGATGTTATCAATCGCGGGGTTGCCTTGCATGAAGACTTGGTTATTTTCGCCACGCTAGACGCAAAATTGGTTGCTTTGGACAAGGCCACGGGTAAGGTCGTTTGGAAGAAGAAAGTCGCAGACTACCAGGCTGGTTATTCGATTAGTGCTGCTCCTTTAATGGTTAAAGGCATGGTAGTGACCGGTGTGTCCGGTGGTGAATTTGGCGTTGTGGGCAAGGTTGAAGCTCGGGATGCCGATTCTGGCAAGCTTATATGGACGAGGCCTACTGTCGAAGGGCATATGGGTTATATCAACGGTGAAGAAAATGGTATCACTGGCGGTCAGGCGGGACTCACTTGGCCTGGCGACATCTGGCAAAATGGCGGTGCTGCTCCATGGTTAGGTGGCACATATGATCCAGATACCGACTTGATGTTCTTTGGAACAGGTAACCCTGCACCGTGGAACTCACATTTGCGTCCTGGAGATAATTTATACAGTTCATCTCGTCTTGCCATTGACCCTGACACAGGAAAAATTGTATGGCACTTTCAAACCACTCCGCACGACGGATGGGACTACGACGGTGTGAACGAGGTGATTTCTTTTGATTATGAATCGAATGGTAAGACTATTAAAGCGGCCGCCACAGCGGACCGTAATGGCTTCTTCTACGTGTTAGACCGAACTAACGGAGAGTTTATTCGCGGATTTCCTTTCGTAGACAAAATCACTTGGGCTAGTGGACTTGATGCTAATGGTAGACCCATTTATGTGGATAGTAACCGTCCAGGAAACCCACTTGATGCAAGTGACGGAAAGGTTGGTACTTCAGTGGTATCAGCGCCATCCTTCTTGGGTGGTAAAAACTGGATGCCCATGGCCTACTCGCAAGACACAGGCTATTTCTACGTGCCATCTAATGAGTGGGAAATGGATATTTGGAATGAGCCTACTACCTACAAAAAGGGTGCAGCCTTTATGGGCGCAGGGTTTACCATCAAAGCCATTAACGATGACTACATTGGTGTCTTAAAGGCCATCGATCCAAAGACTGGTGAGGAAGTTTGGCGCCACGAAAACTTTGCGCCTTTGTGGGGTGGAGTACTGGCTACCAAAGGTAACCTAGTATTTACAGGCAATCCAGAAGGCTATTTGCTAGCCTTTGATGCGAAGACAGGTGAAGTCAAGTATCGCTTCCAGACGGGGTCCGGAATCGTTGGTTCTCCAATTACTTGGGAGCAAGATGGCGAGCAGTATCTGTCTGTAGTGTCCGGCTGGGGTGGTGCGGTACCGCTTTGGGGCGGAGAGGTTGCCAAACGTGTTAAGCACCTCAATCAAGGTGGTTCTGTGTGGACCTTCAAACTACCAGCGCAATAGCCAAAGCAAGGGCTTATGGGTGGGGTGGCCCTCCACCCATTTCTTATTCTTAGTAGTTATGTCTCTCTAAGGACTTGCGCGGGGCTTGCCCCGCGCCTTTTTCTTCAATACAGGAAATTACTACTAAAGGCCTAGATTATGAGCGCCAAAGTATCATGGTGTAATTAAGTGACCGGAGCTTATGATTCTCATAGTTAAGGTAGGTCTAGCAATTAAATAATAAATAGAAATATATAGGTGAAACTATGATTTATGCAAAACCCGGTACCGAAGGAGCGGTTGTTTCCTTCAAATCTGAATATGGCAACTATATTGGCGGCGAATGGATGCTACCAGCTAACGGTCGTTATTTTACTAACACTACACCAATCAATGGGGAGGCTATTTGCAAGATTCCTCGTTCTGATGCAACTGATGTTAACCGTGCTATAGATGCAGCAGACAAGGCCAAAGATGCTTGGGGTAGGACCTCAGTCACCGAGCGGTCTAATATTTTACTGAAAATTGCCGACCGTATTGAAGCTAATTTGGAAGTTCTAGCGGTAGCCGAAACTTGGGATAACGGCAAGCCGGTACGGGAAACTCTAGCTGCAGACATTCCACTGGCCGTGGATCATTTTCGCTATTTTGCTGGTTGCATTCGGGCCCAAGAAGGCACCAGCGCAGAGCTTGATGAAACCACTGCCTCCTATCATTTCCATGAGCCCCTTGGCGTTGTGGGGCAGATTATCCCGTGGAACTTCCCTATTTTAATGGCTGCTTGGAAAGTCGCACCGGCCCTAGCGGCGGGTAACTGCATTGTTCTTAAGCCTGCCGAGCAAACACCCGTGTCTATTTTGTTGTTGGTTGAACTGATTGCCGACCTGTTGCCAGCCGGAGTCTTGAATGTGGTCAATGGTTATGGCGCCGAGGCTGGCGAAGCTTTGGCCAGCAGTGATCGCATCGCCAAGATTGCCTTTACCGGCTCCACTGTAGTTGGTACAAAAATATTGAAAAACGCTGCTGCCAACCTGATCCCATCGAGCTTAGAATTAGGCGGAAAATCACCCAACATCTATTTTGCCGATGTGTTGCAGCACGAAGATGATTACCTGTCGAAGTGTATTGAAGGCACGGTGTTGGCCTTCTTCAACCAGGGTGAAGTTTGCACCTGCCCTTCCCGGGCTTTGGTGCAGGAGTCCATGTACGATGAATTCGTTGAAAAGGTCGTTGCCCGTGCCGCCACTATCAAACAAGGCAATCCTCTGGATACAGACACTCAAGTGGGTGCCCAAGCTTCTCAGGAACAGTTCGACAAGATCATGGGCTACTTAGACATTGGCGCTAAGGAAGGCGCCAAGGTGTTATTTGGAGGCAGCCAGGCCAGCGTCGACAGTAGTCTCAGTGGCGGTTATTACATTCAGCCAACTTTGCTGGAAGGCACCAACGACATGCGCGTATTCCAAGAAGAAATCTTTGGCCCAGTGATCGGCATCACCAAATTCAAAGATGAAGCAGAGGCCTTGCATCTGGCCAATGACACCGACTACGGCCTAGGTGCTGGTCTATGGACCCGTGACATCAACTTAGCCTACCGCATGGGCCGTAAAATACAGGCGGGTCGAGTATGGACCAACTGCTACCATGCCTATCCAGCCCACGCGGCCTTTGGTGGCTATAAGAAGTCTGGCATTGGTCGTGAAACCCACAAAATGATGTTGGATCATTACCAACAAACCAAAAACCTGTTGGTGAGCTACAGCACCAGTCCATTGGGTTTCTTTTAAACGGGCCTTGGCCTTTCGGCCCACCCGGGCCGTTGGTTTGGGCTTGCCTTAAGGGCAAGCTAAAACCACTCGCGGGGATTGTATCCCCTTTTTTACTCAACTGGAAAGAGGAAATAGCTATGTGGACTAAACCATCTTATAGCAACATGCGTATCGGCTTCGAAGTCACTATGTACTTCAGTAATCGATAACGAAACAGGGCCCCACTAGGGGCCCTAATTAAAAAGGATGATAAGGATGCATATTAGAGTTTTGGGTTCGGCCGCAGGAGGGGGATTCCCGCAGTGGAACTGTAACTGTGAAAACTGTTCCGGTCTTCGCTCAGGTACGTTGAATGCGACACCAAGAACGCAATCTTCTATTGCCGTTAGCAGTGATGGCAAGGCTTGGCTCCTTATTAATGCATCGCCCGATATTCGGGCACAGTTGGCTTCTTTTCCGGCACTACAGCCCAATAGGGCTAAGCGCGATACAAGCATCGCAGGTGTCTTATTAATAGATGCTCAAATTGACCATACAACGGGGCTTCTAAGTCTACGTGAAGGGTGTCCCTTAACAGTATACTGTACAGATTCAGTGTACGACGACCTTAGCAACGGGTTTCCCTTATTTCCGATGTTGACGCATTGGCAGGAAGGCCTACAAAGGCGCTCTATTCCGCTTCAAGGCATTCCATTTACTGCAGAGGGAATCGATGGTCTAACCTTTTCTGCGGTGCCTTTAAATAGTAATGCCCCACCCTATTCGCCTAGACGAGATAACCCTCAATTGGGAGACAATATCGGTCTAGTTATTGAAGATCAAAACACTGGAGGACGCCTGTTCTATGCACCTGGGCTAGGACAGGTTAATGCCGAAATTGGGATGGAATTCAACAAGGCAGACTGTTTGTTGGTGGACGGCACACTGTGGACTGATGATGAAATGCAGCGTCAAGGTGTGGGTTCGAAGACTGGACAAGCCATGGGGCATTTGGCTCAAAGCGGGCCAGGCGGAATGATGGAAGAGCTTCAAGGGCTGTCTGATACCCGTAAAATATTGATCCATATAAATAATACCAACCCGATTTTAGATGAGTCATCACCTCAGCGAGCGATGCTTGAGCAGCAAGGCATCGAAGTGGCGTTTGATGGCATGAATATTAATATTTAAACCGGCTCAAGCCGCGCTAATGTCACCAAGTGCGGATTATTGCCTAATAATAAAAACTGGTGGCATTGGAGTGAATTATGAAAAGTTTAACCGCGTTGTCGACGAGTATTGCTGTGCTAGGTGGCCTTGCCACTTTCTTAGCCCTGGGTGTTTTTAGCGGGGTGTTCTTGATTTGGGCTGTATTTGTTGCCTGGGGGGCATTTTTTGCACTTGGTGGTACGTCGGAAGCGCTCAAGAATACTATTGTTTGTGGTGTGTTTGGCGTCGTTATGGCAGTGATCGCCGCCTTGGTCATTATTAACGTGCCAATGGCTGAAAGCCTCGGCTTACCACTTTGGGCTGGCATTGTCGTGGGCGTGACGGTACTGGTGTTGTGTTTAGCTGCCAATATCCCTACGCTTTCTGCTATTCCCGCCAGCGTTTTTGGCTATGCTCCGACTTTTGCTTACTTGTTGCAGACACCCGACATGCTCAGCAACGATGTGATGTTGAGTGCTAGCTTGTCGAATCCGCTGATAGTTATCTCTATATCAATCGCTGTAGGGGCTGGGTTTGGCATGCTTTCAGGCAAGTTAGGCGCAATGCTTACTGCAGATCCATCTTAAGAGAAGGTACGCTGTCTATACCTGTGTTCCATATAGGATTGCAGGTATAGCAATTGGAGGATTCATCATATGACTGCAAGCCAAACCGATGAGCCCTGGTCTAGGGTAGACTTTGAGGAAATGCTACGTGCAAAAGGGAGCGCCTATCATATTCACCACCCATTTCACGTGGCAATGTACGATGGGACTTGTACCGTTGATCAAATTCGAGGTTGGGTCGCCAATCGTTATTATTATCAAATTAATATTCCTATTAAGGATGCTGCGGTATTAGCTAATTGTAACGATTCTAGTGTGCGAGGTCAGTGGGTTCAGAGGATTCTCGATCATGATGGATATAATGGTGACGCAGGTGGTATCGAAGCGTGGTTGCAGCTTGCAGAAGCCGTGGGGCTAAGTCGGCAAGAGGTGATATCTGAACAACACGTATTGCCCGCAGTACGTTTTTCAGTGGACGCCTATGTGAACTTTGCTCGCCGTGCCAGTTGGCAGCAGGCCGCCTGTTCTTCGCTCACAGAAATGTTTGCCCCGCAAATTCACCGTTCCAGGCTTCAGTCTTGGCCGCAACACTATCCTTGGATTAATAATCAAGGATTGGATTATTTTCGCAAACGCTTGGGACAAGCGCGACGTGATGTTGATCACGGATTAGCCATTACTTTGGATTATTTTACCAGTAAAGAACAACAGTGCCTTGCCTTAAATACCCTGCAATTCAAACTCGATATTCTATGGACTATGCTCGATGCCATGACACTTGCATACCAGCTTGGGCGACCACCATACTACAATCTTGAAGTGGCACCCTCTTATCATACAAGGGTGCTGGCATGATTAGTATGGCCAGTATACCGTCATTGGCTCGGCATTATCGTATGCAGTGGGAGCAGGCGCAAGGATGCCACGTTCTGCTTTACCCGGAGGGTATGATTAAACTAAATGATAGTGCAGCCGAAATTTTGCTGCAGTGCGATGGTTGCAATAACGTCGCTGGTATAGTGACTGCCCTAGAGCATAAGTTTCCAAGTGCTGAAGGTTTAGATATTGACGTGATTGAATTTGTCGGAGGTGCTCATGGAGAAGGCTGGATCAGAGTTGTCTGAACAAGGGCCGCCGCTCTGGTTGCTTGCCGAACTGACCTACAGATGCCCATTACAGTGTGGTTATTGTTCTAATCCTGTAGATTTGCAACGCGGCCAGTTAGAGCTAAGCACGCAGCAGTGGTGTGACGTATTGCGACAAGGCCGTGCCTTGGGAGCAGTGCAGTTAGGCTTGTCTGGTGGAGAGCCGCTGGTACGGCGCGACTTGCCAGAACTGATAAGCGAGGCGAGTAGTCTAGGTTACTATAGTAATCTGCTAACTTCTGGTATGGGCTTGTCGCAAGCCAAGGTGAAGCAGTTTAAAGAGGCTGGTCTTGATCATATTCAAATCAGCTTTCAAGACTCTGATCCAGACCTTAACAATGCACTAGCAGGCAGCAAAAAGGCCTTTGCCCAAAAGCTTGCCATGGCCCAAGCTATCAAAGAGCAGGGTTATCCTATGGTGTTTAATGTAGTTTTGCATCGGCATAACCTTGCTCAAATTGAAAGTATTATTGATCTAGCTGTTGAGCTGGGTGCCGACTATGTGGAGCTGGCTAACTCACAATATCATGGTTGGGCCTTGCACAATCGAGAGCAACTGATGCCCAGCCTGGAACAATTGCTAGAAGCAGAATTGGTGGTGAAAAATTATCGCGAAAAACTTGCTGGAAAGGGGCCAGCACTGTTGTTTGTGGTGCCCGATTATTATGAAAACAAACCTAATCCATGTATGAACGGATGGGGCAAAATGTTCCTCACTGTGACGCCTGACGGCACTGCTTTGCCATGCCACAGTGCTCGTCAACTACCAATTCAATTCCCTAATGTAACAACCACTAGTATGAACGAAATATGGTATGGCTCAGACGGTTTTAATCAATTTCGTGGAGAAGGCTGGATGCGTGAGCCGTGTCGCTCTTGTGATGACCGCGGAGAAGACTTTGGCGGCTGCAGGTGTCAGGCATTTGCCCTAACAGGCGACCCATTTAATGCTGACCCTAGCTGCAACAAATCTCCCCACCACCACCTGGTACAAGCCGCTCGCCAGGCCGCATTTAACCCTCTAGAGCAGCCATTAGTTCTTCGTAATTACGCAAATGCAGAGCAGTTACGTAAGTCCCCTATGCGACCATGACAAGCAAACAGGCGCCTATACTGAGCGCTCAAAATGTGGCTGTGGGTAGTGTTCGTCGCGCAGAATTACGTAGCTACGCTGGACGCTTATATTGGCTTGAATGGCGACCCCAGGAACAATTTCATGTGATATGTAGTCTGGTTAATGGTGCTTGCATTGATGTGACTAGAAAACCTTACAGTCCAGCCAGTAAAGTGCATGAATATGGCGGCGGCGCATACTGTGTGACAGATACCGATGTGGTGTTCGTTAATGCGCAAAATCAGGCTATCTATTGTCAAAATCGAGATGCCCAAGGGTTGCCACAACTGTTGCTTGCGCGGGCTAATTGCCGCTATGGTGATTTGGTGTTCGATGCAGCGCATTCACGGTTATTGTGTGTTGAGGAAGAGCATGATCAAGGGGTTGATAATCGGCTCATTGCTGTTTGCTTAGCCACGGGGAAGCGCCAGGTATTGGCCCAAGGGCGGGACTTTTATGCCGCCCCCACTGCCAGTTTGGATGGTCATCAATTGGCTTGGTTAAGCTGGGATTTACCACATATGCCATGGCAGCAATGTGACCTGAATGAAGCGAGATTAGATGTCCACGGTCTACCCTTGGACGCTCGAAAATTGGGTTTGTTAGGTGAGGCTATCGCTGAACCTCGCTACAGCCCTAGCGGGGTTTTGTACTGCCTGAGTGATCGCAGTGGTTGGTGGAATATTTACTGTGCCAGGCACGGTGATTTGGAACCAATGGTGTCGCTTAAGGCTGATGTAGGAGGCCTTTCTTGGCGCTTGGGACAGTGTCATTTTGATTTTTTGGATTCTGGAAGGTTAGTGTTCAGCTATCACCATATGGGCCAAGGGGAACTGGCCTGTTTGCATGTTGACACTGGCCTCTTGCAGCCTTTATCCCCTGCGAGCCATTGGTGGCGCAGTATATGTTGCTCTCAAGGTCGGCTTGCTGCGCTTGGCGACGGTGTGATGTCCTCCGACCGCATACTCGTGGCTAATGTCGGCACTTCTATGGAGGTGCTATTGGAGTCCTCTCACCTGCACCCATCGTGCATGGCTGTTGCGCAGCATTTTAGCTTTACCTGCCATGATGGGGGCATCGGGCATGGTTATTTCTACCCGCCCGTTGGTCCTGCCGTAAACCGCGTCCCGTTGTTGGTTCGCGCACATGGGGGGCCCGTGTCTGCTAGCACAGGCGCCTATAACGCTGAGGCCCAGTATTGGAGTCAAAGGGGCTATGCGCTGGTGGACGTCAACTATAGAGGCAGCAACGGCTACGGTAGCGCGTATAGACAAAGTTTGCACCAGCGATGGGGCGATCTTGACTGGCGTGATTGCCAAGCAGCGGCCATGGCAGTGGTGCAGGAGGAGGCGGTTGATCCAACACGTATGGTTATTCGTGGCTCCAGTGCAGGCGGCCTAACGGCACTGAACGCCTGGCGTCGTGGTGTCACTTTTAAAGCGGCCACAAGCTTATACGGAGTCACTGACCTTGCTCGTTTAGCTCTTCAGACACATAAGTATGAGCGTGGCTATTTGCAGTGGCTAGTGGGCGATCTGGAACAGCATAAGGCACGCTATCGAGACCGATCTCCTATGTATGAAACTCAAGCCGGAACTGGGGCTGTAATGATGTTTCAGGGGACGTTGGATAAAGTGGTGCCGGTGGACCAAGCACGACTTCTGGAACAGCGCTTTCGAGCCCTAGGGCGAGCGTGTGAATATGTTGAGCTAGCGGATGAAGGCCATGGCATTACCAAGGCTAACAATCGGCGGCTGCAGCTAGAGAGTGAGTGTAACTTCTACCAAAAAGTGTTGTCAGGTTAGATATCTTCAACAGGAATGGGTGTCAAATAATACTGTAGAAGAGCGCGCAGTTTATTAGGTTTAATAGGTTTATTGAGTTTCGGAATCGCCATCTCATCGCATTGCTTTTGGACCTTTTCGCTGTGGTCTGCTGTCAGTAATATGGCCGGAATCTGACGCTCGCTGTAACAGCGTACAGCGTTAATCACATCGATCCCCGTGTCGCTCTCGTCTAGGTGGTAATCCGCCAGTATGATGTTTGGGCAGGGGTGGTCATTCAGGCCCAGTAATGCCTCGGGTATGTCACTAGCATGGCTGACTATGCAGCCCCAGTCCGACAATAGGTGTTGCATGCCGGAAATGATATTTAAGTCATTTTCCACCACTAGAACTCGGTTGTTGTTGAATTTGTAGTGGGAGCTGGAGCGGACTATGAGTTTCGAACTCAGATAATTCTTTGGTTTGGTTTTAGCAAGTGGGACGGTGACCGTAAAGCACGAGCCTTTGCCTAGAATAGAGTGCACGCGGATGGGGTGGTTGAGCATGTGACCAATGCGGTCGACAATAGCTAGACCTAGGCCTACGCCAGTATTATTGGACATCGGTGGTTGCTTGAGTTGGTGAAACTCCTTAAACACTTCCTTTAGCTTATCTGTGGGAATGCCGATGCCCGTATCTAGGACTTGTAGTTCCATGTGTTGACCTCGACGGCGGCAGCCCAAGAGTATTTTTCCAGTTTTGGAATAGCTCACAGCATTGCTGATAAAGTTTCTTAGTATGCGAATGAGTAAATGAGAATCACTGTTGATGGACAGCTGCGAAGTTACCATTCTGAACTGTAGGTCATGCTCATCTGCAAGGGGTTGGAACTCAACTTCCAAGGTCTTGAAAAGCGATGCTATGGGAAAATCGGACAAGTTAGGAGTGACGGAATCGGCGTCCAGTTTAGCAATGTCGAGCAGATCTTGTAATAGCTCTTCAGCACTTAACAAAGCTTGATGAATGCGATTAGCAAGGTCTTGATTATTGCTACCGGTCAATCGCTCATTTAGGCTGGTGACCAACAAGCGAGCGGCATTCATGGGTTGTAGTAAGTCATGGCTGGCAGCGGCCAAGTATTTGTCTTTACTGCGGTTAGCTCGTTCAGCTTCTTGTTTGGCAATATTTAGGGCCGATTCAGCCTGCTCTCGTTCAGTTATTTCGGCATTGAGTGCCTCATTGGCTTGAGTGATAGACTTGGTTCGCATCTCGACTTGGTGTTCTAGGTCAGCGTTCAGCTCTTCTAATTCCCTTATTTTTGAGAGTAGTTCTGGGTAGTAGCTTTTGCGGGCCGAATGTACACCAAGGCCGATCAGGCTTTCAAAATCAGCTCTGTGTTTAGCAGAGTGGAGGTTAGAGGGCTTCCTCATAGACTGTTTCCATGTCGCGCTTGTTAGATGCCCTTGGGTTGGTCAAAATGCAAGGATCGATGATTGCTTTGGATGCCAATATAGGGATGTCAGTTAACTTAACGCCCGCCTCACCTAATTGCATGGACAAGCCAACCTGCTGTTTGAGGTCACGTACTTTTGTAAGTAATGCAGATTTAACATGAGTGTGGCTCATGCCTCGGGTGTCAATTTCTAATTGCTCAGCAATGGACCGGAACCTTTCTGGCGCAGATTTGTAATTAAAGTCGATCACGTGATCCAGGAGTATAGAGTTACACAGACCGTGCGGGAGGTCTAAGTAGCCTCCAAGGCTGTGGGACATAGCGTGGACGGCACCCAAAATAGCATTAGAAAACGCTAGTCCGGCTTTCATGCTGCCGAGCATGATCTTTTCGCGTAGATAGATATCCTGAGGATCATGCACCAACCCCTGTAAGTTTTGCGATATTAGTTTTATCGCTTCGAGTGCATACATATCGGTTAGCGGTCCGGCGCCAGTCGACACAAATGCTTCTATGGCATGTACCATGGCGTCTATGCCAGTACAGGCTGTCAAAAATGGATCAATGCTAGAGGTGGTTTCAGGGTCTATTAGTGAAACGTCGGGCACTACGGCCTTACTGATGATGGAGATTTTAGTGCGTTCTTGTTGATCGGAAATAATACAAAATTGCGATACGTCAGCTGAAGTGCCTGCGGTGGTGGGGATAAAAACCAGAGGCGGAATGGGAATGGCTATGCGGTCAATACCTTCGTAGGTGAGGATATGGCTACGATTAGCATGGACAATCCCAATGCCCTTGGCGCAGTCCATTGGACTACCGCCGCCCACCGCAATAATAAGGTCACAGTTTTCCGCATCGTACAGTTCGGCCCCAGTCATTACTTCTTCTGCACGGGGATTGGCGGTAACGTCGGAGTATATGACATAATTAATATCCAGCTCTTGTAGGCTGGCTTCGACGTCGGACACCCAGCCAGCCTTGATAACGCCAGGGTCTGACACTATCAATACCTTATTGGCACCAAAATTTCGGGCAAAGTTTCCGGCTGCGTGTCGTGCTCCCGCGCCAAATATAATTTCAGGGGAGACGAATTTACGCAAGTTAGTAATATCGGTAGTCATTAGCCCCGTTCTGATTGTGTAGCTTATGGCTAGCAAATTAGCACCTAAAGTGGTGCGTTAGCAATAGTACTTTCGTACGCAATTAATTTCCAACAAAAATCAACTCACTCCGCGTGTCGCTAACCGCCGCATGCGAGCCCGCAGACCGTTCAAAGCACAGGGAAAGACAAGGCGCCGAGGGCGTTTGCACTGAAAGTTGCTCGGCAAGCCGCTCAACTTTTGAGGGGCTTTCAGGACTGTGGTTATAGTGGTCTTAGCTACACCCTAAAAGCTCAGTAAATGCAGTACGACTTGCATGAAGCTAGTCAGGACAGATGAAATGCGCTGGTTACTAGCCTTTTTTTGGAACGCCGCTAATTTGAATTAGAGTTAGTAATTTTGTGCTAGAGAGCATCTTTTAAAACTATCCATTCACTTACGAAGCAAAGCTTACTTATTAGCCCATGCGCAAAGACTTGTAAGCACAGGAATACCTGATCTTCCATATGGCGTTAATGAGTACTCTACTTTTGGGGGAATAACCTCATAAACCTTACGATTAATAAGTTTATCTTTTTCCATCTCTTTTAATTGTTTTGAGAGCATTTGTTGAGTAATAACTCCAAGTGACCTTTGTAGTTCACCAAATCGCATCGTATCCTTTGATAACTGCCAAAGGATACAAAGCTTCCATTTGCCTCCTATAAGCTTTATTGCATTAGCTGTAGGGGAAAGTTTGTTATCAGTTTTATTCATATTGGTATGATTTTATATAGTAGTATTAAAAATATGCGTACTTGTATATTTATAATATACCATTAAGATACACACCTTTCAATTTATTCAACCACATAGAGGTATAAAAATGAAATCACTAATGATGACAAAATATGGTGATGTAGGCTCAAGCTTAAAAGAGCAAGAGGTTCCTATTCCAACTTTTGGTGAAAATCAAATACTGATTAAAACTCATTCTGCAAGTTTCAATCCAATTGATTATAAGATTCTTAGAGGCGACTTTAAGGCTATAAGAAAGATACAATTTCCTAAGGGAATTGGAAGAGACGTCAGTGGTGTTGTTGAAAAAATTGGAAAAAATGTAAAGAACTTTAAAGCTGGGGACAAAGTATATTCAAGGATAGACGAGAGTTTTGTTGGCACTATGGCAGAGTATGTGGTCTCAAATGATAAAGACGTAGCATTTATTCCATCAAACCTTAGTTTTGATCAATCAGCCAGTATACCTTTGGCAGGTCTTACTTCATATCAAGCACTTGTTGATGTAGCAAAACTATCTTCTGGAGAAAATATTCTAATCCATGCTGGTTCTGGAGGAGTTGGCACTATTGCTATTCAACTTGCAAAGTATCTAGGGGCAAATGTAACGACCACCACTAGTAGTAAAAATGTTAAATGGGTAGAGGACCTTGGCGCAGATAAAGTGATTGATTACACAAAACACAGCTACCTTGATGAAGGCACTAAGTTTGATGTGGTATTTGACACTTTAGGAGGTGAGCACACTCTTAACTCATTTAAGGTGTTAAAAGATGGTGGAAGAGTAGTATCTGTAACAGGAGCTATTGACCAAATTACTGCAAAGCAATTTGGCCTAAATAAATTTGTACGTTTAATTTTATCTTTTCAAGCAAGGAAAGTTACCAAAGCAGCTGCAAAAATGAATGCTACTTATAGGTTTGTATTTATGTCATCGAGTGGCGCTCAACTGAAGAAGCTGGCAGGATTATATGAGTCTGGCTCAATCACACCAGTAATAGACAAAACTTATGACTTTGGAGACAGTATACGAGCGCTTGAGTATCTATCCAATGGCCGAGCTAAGGGAAAGATTATTGTCAAGATAGTGTAGAGTTTAGAAAGCTAATTTTGAGGGGCTTTCAGGACTGTGGTTATAGTGGTCTTAGCTACACCCTAAAAGCTCAGTAAATGCAGTACGACCTACATGAAACTAACCAGGATAATCAACCTTAAGCCTCGTTTTGCCACCCAAAGTCTCATCACTCCACACACGCTCCATAGCCTCCTTTGCCCACTCTGCGTCACATTGTTTAACTGCGATTATGTGGTATAACAGCGCTCTCCCTATTGTCAGAACCAACTACCTCATTAAATATGGCTAGCTATTTGGTCACTCGACGCTTTGGCATCGCCAAACAGCATTTTGGTATTTCCCATAAAGAATAAGGGGTTTTGCACGCCGGCATAACCCGATGCCATGCCACGTTTAAATACGATCACATTTTTGGCGTGCCATACTTCCAAAACGGGCATGCCCGCAATAGGGCTGCCGGGTTTCTTGGACGCTGGGTTAACCGTATCGTTAGCACCGATGACGAGCACGACATCGGTGTTAGCGAAGTCATTATTGATTTCATCCATTTCCAATACGATGTCGTACGGCACCTTGGCTTCTGCCAACAATACGTTCATATGGCCGGGTAACCGTCCGGCCACAGGGTGGATGCCAAAGCGCACTTCTACACCTTGAGCCCGTAATTTTTGGGTGATGTCCTGCACTTGGTATTGAGCCTGTGCCACCGCCATGCCGTAGCCTGGGGTGATGACTACAGACTTAGCATTGACCAACATGCTGGCCACTTCTTCGGCGCTCGTGGGTTGCACTTCGCCTTCTTCTTCATCGTCGGTGGTAATGGGGTCATTACCAAACCCACCGGCGATGACGGAAATGAAAGAGCGGTTCATGGCTCGGCACATAATGTAACTGAGGATTGCGCCAGAGGAGCCTACCAAGGCACCTGTAACAATCAATAAATCGTTGCCTAATAAGAAACCTGCAGCAGCGGCTGCCCAGCCTGAATAAGAGTTGAGCATAGACACGACAACGGGCATGTCGGCGCCACCAATTGAAGCAACTAGATGCCATCCAAATACAAAGGCGATGATCGCCATAATGACCAGGTAGGTGTCGTTGCCACCTTGGATAACAAATTGCACTAAAAGAACCGCACTGACTAACAAGGCCAGTAAGTTGAGTTTATGGCGATGGGGCAAATTAAGCGCTTTGGAAGACATGATGCCGCGTAATTTACCAAAGGCTACAAGGGAACCGGTAAAGGTGACCGCACCAATGAAGACACCCAAGAACACTTCCACCAGATGAATATTTTGCATCACAGGCGTAAGGTCTTGGGCATGATCTAAATAACTGTTGATGCCTACAAATACGGCAGCTAAACCCACAAAGCTGTGGAGTATAGCGACCAGTTCGGGCATTTCGGTCATGGCAACGCGTTTGGCCATATAAATGCCAATGGCTGCACCAATGAGCATGGCAATGATGATGTAACTTAGGCCGGTGGTGAGCCCCATCACTTTAGGGCTTAGCAAGGTTGCAGCTAAGGCAATGCCCATGCCTACAATGCCAAACCAGATGCCGCGTTTCGCCGATTCTTGTTGAGATAAGCCGCCAAGGGCCATAATAAATAATACAGCGGCTATAATGTAAGCTGTAATAACCATACCTGCTAGCATGGGTCGTCTCCTATTTCTGGAACATTTTTAACATGCGCTTAGTGACGTAAAAACCACCGGCGATGTTAATGGATGCGATGAGCACTGATATCAACGCTAGAATCGAAACAAGATTAAGCTCATCGCCCACTTGTAACAAAGCCCCTACAATAATAATGCCAGACACCGCATTGGTGATGGCCATAAGTGGTGTATGCAGGGCATGGCTGACGTTCCAGACGACGTAATAACCAATGATGCAAGCCAGCACAAATACGGTAAAGTGGCCTAAAAAGGCTGCAGGCGCGTTAAGGGCAATCCAAGCTACTAACGCAAGACCTGCGGCGCCCAAGCCATATTTAACTGGTGCTGGCATTTCCTGTTTAGCAGGCTCAATAGGGGCGCTGTCTTCTGCTTGTTTGGTGGGTGCCGCTGCCACCTGAATGGGCGGAGCTGGCCATGTGACAGCGCCATCTTTGGTTATGGTTACGCCACGCATAATGGGGTCTTCAAAATCGATTGCTAATTTACCATCTTTCTCTGGGCACAGCAGTTTTAGTAAGTTAACCAAGTTAGTGCCATATAACTGCGAGGCTTGACTCGGTAGGCGAGCTGGCATATCGGTGTATCCAATCACGGTGACACCATTGTCTGTGGTGATTACTTCACCTGGTTGCGTGAGGTCACAGTTACCACCACCACCGGCAGCCAAGTCGACTATGACACTGCCTGCGGTCATGGAGGCGACCATGTCGGCGGTAATCAGTTTAGGCGCTGGTTTGCCAGGGATCATGGCCGTGGTAATGATGACGTCGACGTCTTTGGCTTGCTCGGCAAATAGTGCCATTTCGGCTTCAATAAAGGCTTTGCTCATGACCTTGGCATAGCCATCACCGGAGCCACTTTCTTCTTCTATTTCTACTTCTAGAAACTCAGCACCCATCGAATTTATTTGTTCTTTCACTTCGGGGCGTGTATCAAAAGCACGAACGATGGCGCCTAAACTGCCCGCAGCTCCCAATGCCGCTAGCCCTGCAACACCTGCACCTATAATAAGCACTTTGGCCGGTGGTACTTTGCCTGCAGCCGTAATTTGGCCGGTAAAGAATCGGCCAAAGTGGTGGGCCGCCTCGATGACAGCGCGATAGCCGCCGATGTTGGCCATGGAACTTAAGGCATCCATTGACTGAGAACGCGATATACGCGGTACAGATTCCATAGACATGGCGGTAATATTGCGTTCAGCCAGTTGTTTGAGCTGATCTTCATTTTGCGAAGGGGCCATAAAACTAATGAGGTGACCGCCTTGTTTGAGTAAGTCTAGCTCGTGACATTGCTGGCTAGGGTGCTCTAACAAAGGATTAACCTTGAGCACTAGGTCGCTCTGATACACCGCTTTAGTGTTGGTGTTAATGCTAGCACCAGCGGCTTGATACGACGCATCGTCAAAGTTAGCAGCAAGGCCTGCGCAAGACTCAATACAAACATCAAAACCGAGCTGTATTAACTGCGCGACTGTTTTTGGGGTGGCGGCGACTCGAGTTTCGCCAACCATAGGTTCTTTGGGTATGCCGATGAGCATGGAATTACCTTTGATTCACTATTAGGTGAAAGAAAAAATTGATCTATGTGATAGGTGTTTTTTACCAACATCGTATTTAAAAAGCAATGTGAATGCTGAGTCAGGCGCTAAATAATTGAAAGCATTCTATAAAGCGGCAACCTTATAACAAAATGAATTGTGTTTTTAAAGGGGGCTAGGCTGTGGTCCACCAGGACTCAATTTGCTTCTGCGTCATTCGGTTTTTTAGGCCGATAGCAACTAACTGTGAGGGTCGATTAGTGGGTCTGTGTCTAATTTCGGTCTGACGACCGACAACCTGAACTTGCCAACTGCCACCGTCAAAGTTGTGCACAAATCCCTTGAGTCGAAATAGGCCAGAGGGGCGGCTTTCAATAAATGACTTAATCGTGTGTTGATCAACAGCCAAGCCCGATGCCCGTTTAAAGGGACTTAAAGTGGGATTATTAATCAACGGAGTAGGCATGCCCAGCGCCGATCCACAAGTGAAAGGTCACGTGCAGGCAACTGCAGAATTATTGATTGCTGCTGGGGTTCAAGTGATCGACCTGTTTGGGCTCGATATTTGGCAGCGCTGCATGAACACGTGGATCCAGTATCTAGGTTTCATTGCTTTGCCTTGGCTGCAGCAATATGGACATCACGATGCCTCACAATTACCCATGAGTATGTGCCAGTGGGTCAAAGCATCAGCACCGACCACGGCCCTAGCTAGTGCAAATTTAATGGCAGATTTGTATCAATGCAGGGCAGAGTTACATGCCTTGAGTCAAGAGTATGACTTCATCCTTTCTCCTACCTTAAGCCAAAACCCTTTGACGCCGATTTGTATGGCCCAGAGAACCTCGCTGAACGCTTATTGGCCGTGGCGCAAATAGTGGAAGGATTGATGGGTTTTGACAATAGCACGCCGTTGGCCTAACGGACGGCGGATCTAAGTGTGTCGCTAGGCAACGTTGGCGACGACTGGGCTAGCCTGCCTTTGATGGTATCGATGTGTTGGTGGACGCTAGATTGCTGAGCGGGGCTCATCTTTTTGAAGCAAAAAAAACTGAGGCTGCCAAGGTGTTTAACACCGTGCTCAGTGGCAATGCTAGACCATACATAAGACATGAGGTAGCACTGCTCCACGCCCCTACCGTCAAAAAAACGCCGAGCGAGTAATTCCATCGACTCACGGCTGCCTTCAAGTGCGTGAGACTCTGCCTGCATAACCGTTTTTGATTTCATTTTGCTCACGTATGCTCCTCTGTAATCGTTTTGTCTAACGCCAACAGGTTAGTGCAGTATTAATTTTAAGTGATCTTTGTGTACGAATTAAAGTGTAAATTATGATCAATATTTTGTATATCTATGCATTACGAGTGGTTATATTTACATTAAGGTGCATTTGTTTATAATTAATACTATATAAAATATATTTGGCAGGGGTGTTTCAGTGGCACATTTTGTGGATGCTAAGGACCAAGCGATTATAAGCTTGTTGCAAAAGGATGGACGCATGTTTGTACAAGACATGGCAAAAGTTCTAAATTTAACCCGTGCAACGGTCACTAAGCGCATGGCAAAGCTGGAGGCAGAAGGAGTGATTACTGGTTATACAGCGGTGGTGCGTAATGATTTCTTTGATAAAAAAGTACGCGGCTGGGTAATGATTGTCGCTGTTCCCAACATTGAAGAAGAGGCAATAACGCAGATGAAGCTGATCACAGAAATCAGTAAAATCTACACCACTAACGGCAGGTGGGATTTGGCCGCAGAAATACGTGCTGTTGATCTTGAAGGTTTTGATGCGGCGCTTTCAAAAATTCGCCAGGTGCCGGGGATAGAAACAACAGAAACCACCTTATTGTTGAGTTCCAGAATTGGCGCATAGATTTTAGTTTTAATGGGTAATAGGGGTTGATAGTGCAATATAGTGAATTGGGGCATTGGTTAAAAAAATCGGCACAGTGGGTGGACGACTATTATCAGAAACTGGCTCATAGGCCCATTAGGCCGAGTCAATCACCTGGCGAGTTTGCGGCGCTGTTACCGGCATCGCCACCGCAAAAAGCGGAGCCGGTGGGTGATATTATGGCCGATTTTGAACGATTGGTGCCCAACGCCATGACCCATTGGCAACATCCGCGTTTTTTTGCTTATTTCCCTGCCAATGCTGCGCCCGCTTCAATCTTGGCAGAAAGTCTAGTCAATGCTATGGGTGCTCAAGCCATGTTGTGGCAAACCTCGCCAGCCGCCACAGAAATGGAGCAGGTGATGGTGGATTGGCTGCGTCAGGCGCTGGGCCTTAGGCAAGGTTTTACTGGCACTATTCACGATACTGCCACCACAGCCACACTATGCGCCATATTAACCATGCGTGAACGGGCATTGCACTTCAAAGGCTTGACCGAAGGCATGAGTGGGGCGCCTAAGCTACGTATTTACGCTTCCGACCAAACCCACAGTTCGGTGGACAAAGGCGTGCGTTTAGCGGGTATTGGCCAACATAACCTGGTCAAAATTGGCGTCGACGCCTCGCTTTCCATGGACCCCATGGGTTTGCGGCAACAAATAGAAGACGACTTGGCCAGTGGGTTTTTACCCGCTGGAGTCGTGCTGTGTGTGGGCGGTACGTCGATTGGTGCTTCTGATCGGGTAGCTGACATCATCGCCGTGGCAAAAGAGTACGACCTGTATACGCATGTGGACGCAGCTTGGGCGGGCTCAGCCATGATATGCCCTGAGTTTCGTCAGTATTGGCAAGGCGTGGACGGTGCCGATTCCATTGTTTTTAATCCTCATAAGTGGCTCGGTGCTCAGTTTGACTGTTCGGTGCAATTTTTGGCAAACCCAACCTCTCAAATCAATACCTTAGGCCTAAGGCCATCTTATCTTCAAACCTTAGACGCCGAAGAAGTGACTAACTTTAACGAATGGACTGTGCCCTTAGGGCGAAGATTTAGAGCCTTGAAGTTGTGGTTTGTGATGCGCGCCGAGGGTTTGGATGGGTTGCAGTCCATGATTCGTAATCATGTGTCTTGGTGCCACGAGCTGGCTAATAAGTTTGACCTAGATGACAACTACACACTGGTGACCAATTGCCCGTTTGCGTTATTTAGTTTTCAATATTGTCCTGCCAATGAAGACAGCAATGAGGCGACTAAAGCACTGCTTAACGCGATTAACGAAGATGGCCGTACCTACCTTACGCAGACCATGGTGAATGGTCAGTTTGTGATTCGTGTGTCGGTAGGGCCTATCGCTTGTACCCATGACGATGTCATGAGCGTATATGATATTTGTAAACAGTTGCAGCATTAACCTTGGTGGCTGGTGTGGTGGTGTTGCGATACTAAACGAATGCGTTCTGCGGGGATGGCAAGCTGCTGTATCAAATAGTCACTAAACTCTGCTTCGTGGCCCAACTCCGCTAGCGCTTGGCGCATACAATTCAACCAGTTATCCACTAATGCTGGGGTCACATTGAGGTGGGCGTGGACCATGGGGATATTAAGGCTGCCGTATGCCGCTTGATAGGTGCGTTCGCCACCCATCCAACCCATAAGAAAACGGGATAGTTTGTCTTTAGTGGTCGATAAGTCATCTGGGTGTAGGTTAAATAGGGGTTGGTAATCGCGCTGACTCGCCATAATGCTGTAAAAGCGATCAACCAAAGCACGCACTCCCGCTTCCTCACCTATGGTCTTATAACTGGTGTCGCTAAATCCGTAAAGGAGGGTTGAGGGCATGGTTTTTTGATCACTTTAATTTAAGGGTTCATGGTATTCTAGCTGATAATAACCAGTCAGCATTAAAAACTATACATCAACGAGAAAAAACATGGCCATCGGGGCGACGATTTACAAAGCAAATCTAAACTTATCCAACTTAAATACCCATCACTACGCCGACTTTAACCTCACGGTGGCTCGCCACCCCTCGGAGAGTGAGATGCGCATGATGTGTCGATTGGTGGCCTTTTTGCATGCCGCCCACGACGACTTGGAATTAACTAAAGGTATTAGTTCAAACGACGAGCCAGACCTTTGGCAGCGTCATCTCACGGGTGAGGTTGTGCACTGGATTGAGCTCGGCCTACCCGATGAAAAGCGTATTCGACAAGCCTGTGGCCGAGCCGAAAAGGTCTCCATATATACCTATCACGATAATAAAGCGGATATTTGGTTGGAAAAAAACAGGGCTAGCTTGGCCGCTAATAGCAAGGTTAACGTGTTCCATATACAAGTGACCGGCAGCGGCTCACTAGAAACACTGTTGCAGAAGACCATGGATATAAGTTGTATTATTGAAGACGAACAAATGCACTTAAGTGACGCTCACAATCACCTAAGCATAGACGTTAAAACCAGCATCTAAGTGGTGTGAGTCGAGCGCAGTGGGTGAATAACAAGGAATTGCTGGCATGGCATTAGCTAAACAACTCATGGTGTATCCCGCCAACCGCTTGGAAGATTTGGCGGTGTTGCTTAATCATGTATTGCAGCTGGGCCAAACGGGGGTCTTGAGTAGCGCGCAAGTGATTGTAGAAAACACCGGCATGCAGCATTGGCTTAATACTCAGCTTGCGCAACAAAACGGTATTGCCATGAACGTGCAATACCCGTTGCCCGGTAAATTTATTTGGCAATTGGCGCGGCAGTTATTAGGTGACGAACAGGTGCCGCAGCAGCCGCCGTATCAGCGAGAAGCGCTAGTGTGGCGAATTGATGATTTGTTAGCCAGTGCCACTATTCTACAAAACCCATGTTTTGTAGACGCCAATAGGTATTGGCAAGCTAGCGGTGAAGCGCCCGATGTGCTGAAACGTTTCCAGTTGGCCAGTGCCCTTGCCGACTTGTTTGAACAGTATATTTTGTACCGACCAGACTGGCTTAATGACTGGCAAAACAATCTGCAAGCCAGTTTTGAATTAGACAACTGGCAAGCCGAGTTGTGGCGCATATTGTGCCAGCAGGATGGCCGTCATCCGATTGATATCCAACAACGTTTAATCAGCGCTTTGGGTCAAGTAGAACAGCAAAAGCTACCCTCTCAAATCTGCTTATTTGCGTTAAATACCATGGCGCCTGCGACCTTGGAGGTGTTTTCTGCGCTGGCTCATTACACCCAAGTGCATGTGTTTCACCTTAACCCCTGTGCAGAATACTGGGGCCATATTCAGTCCGAAAAGGCCATTGCCGCAGCCCACTTAAAACAATGGTTAGCTCAAGCCGATGATCAGGCCACGGTGGATGGAGGTAATCCACTGTTGGCCAATTTAGGCAGTCAAGGCAAGGAGTTTTTTCGTTTATTAGAATCTCAAAGTAGCTATAGCATTGATGCTTTTGAAGATGCGCAAGCGCCTGCAGACGAATTACATACAACCCCAGGTATTAGCCTGTTACAACAGGTGCAGCAAGACATACTGCGTTTAGACGACGCCCGCATAAAACCCCAAACAGTCATCGATGAAAGCCTTGTATTTACCAGCGCGTCTAGCGCATTAAGGGAGTTGCAAGGGTTACACGATTGGTTGTTATTGCAGTTTCAGCAAGACCCAGAGCTAAAACCCAGCGACATCATTGTGATGTGTCCCCAAGTTGAGGATTACGCAGCCTATGTGGGTGCGGTGTTTGATTGTTATGGCCGTTATGGAAATAGTTGGACCCTAACAAAGGCAGCTGATACGCCACAAATACCGTGTTCCATTGCCGATCGTAAACCTCAAGATGCGCAGCCATTAGTGGCCGCTTTTCTACAACTATTACAGTTGCCCGATAGCCGATTTCAGGTGTCAGGGGTGTTGGATTTGTTACGTTTGCCGGCCATGCAACGCAAGTTTAATATTGATGCGAGTGAGCTAGACACCATTGCCGTTTGGTTAACCAATGCCAGTATACATTGGGGTTTAGACGCGGCCCACAAGGCCCAATTATTAGGCCAAAGTAGTAACCTTGCTACCCCAACACACACATGGGCATGGGGACTAAAACGTTTGTTGTTAGGTTTTGCCCAAGGCACCGAACAACCTTTGTATCAAGGCCAGTGGTTGCTGGGGGATATTGAAGGCGGCCAAGCGGTGTTGTTGGGGCGCTTAATACAAGTGCTAGAGCAATTGCAGTACCACGCTCACAAGCTAAATAAAATCCGCTCGGGCCAATATTGGCATGATTATTTGGTAGCGATGATTGATGAGTTTTTTAGTGCCGAAGCCGCCGATGAGTCGGCTAAAGAATGTTTGGCTACTGCCATAGGTAACATGGCCATGTGGGTGCAGCAGGTTGATTACCAACAGCCTATCAGCCTTGATGTGGTGCGTTATAGTTTAAACCAAAAGTTGTCTGTGGCTAGTAGTAGCCAAGCCTTTATCACGGGCCAAGTGACCTTTTGTTCCATGGTGCCCATGCGTAGCATTCCGTTTAAATTGGTGGCCATGCTAGGATTGAATGACGGCCAGTTTCCACGGCAATCTACGCCTGTAGATTTTGACTTAATGTCGCAACAAGAACGTAGAGTGGGAGATAGGTCACGTCGGGGTGACGATCACTATTTGTTTTTAGAAGCCATGATCAGCGCTAGAAAGTGTTTATATTTGAGCTACCAAGGTGTCGACGCCAAAAATAACTCACCCCGTCAACCGAGTTTAATGGTGACTGAACTGATGGACTATTTGAGCCGCGGTTATGGCTGGAATTTTGAGGCCAATAGTCAAACATCACAACTCACTAGGCTACCCTTACATAGCTTTAGTGAAGCTAACTTTAGGCCTGTGTGTGGTGATTCTGCTGAACCAAAGACTCGACTCAGCTTCGAATCGTCATGGCTGCGATTAATGCAGTCGCAGTCAGACGCAGATGAAACCGAACCACTGCCGTCTAACCCACCCAGCAACATAACCATAGCCGACTTAGTGCGATTTTTAGAAAACCCGGGCCGCAGCTTTGCCAACCAAAGTTTAGGGCTGTTTTTGCATCAATATGCCGATGAATTGAGTGACGACGAACCGTTTTCTAGCACCAAATTGGTGGAGTACAAGTTACGAGACCAGTTACTTGCCGCAGATTTATCTGGCGATGATGAATGCATGCAACAAGTTGTGGAGCAATACACCTTGAGTGGTAAATTGCCAGAAAACCACCTCGCCAAAGCCATAATAGAGCAAAGCCAAGATCAAGCGTCAGCCATTGCCCAGCAATTGCACCTCAACGGCGTTAACGACACACAAACCATGCCTATTGAGGTGACTGTGAGTGGTGTGGTGATTCAAGGTAAAGTGCAATGTCTTATACAAAAAACAGACGCGGTTGCAATCATACAGCTGCTCATGTCGCGTCCGAGTACACCCAAAACCAAAGACTGGCTCAACTTATGGATCACTGGTTTAGTGGCCCAAGTGCACTTTTCACAAGCGGTCAGTGGGGTGTCGGTACATCAAGATAAAAACTTAGTGCTTAACCAAGACGAAGCTCTTGATGATGCCGCGACGATGCTCGAATTAATCGTCAGTCACTATCAACAAGGTTTGAGCGAAGCCTTAGTGTTAGATGCACAGCTGGGCCAAGATCTCGTGAAAATAGGGCAGGGCGAACCCGCAAAGGCGTTTACCAAATGGCAGCAAAACTGGCATCACCACAAATATAGCCAAGCGTATGATTTTTCTAGTGACCCCTATCGCCGCTGGTTGTGGCCTCAAACACCGCAGCTGAAAGACTGGCAAGAACGCTTGTACAGCCTTTACCGACCGATGGTTAGTGCTATTAAAGAGGTGAAGCATGGGTGAGATAGCGCCTAGCGTAAAGCTCGATCTGATCAACATGCCATTGCAGGGTCGGCACTTAATAGAAGCCAGCGCCGGCACCGGCAAAACCTTTAGTATTACCCGTATCTACTTGCGTTTATTGTTAGAGCAGCAATTGCCGGTGGAGCAAATTTTGCTTATGACCTACACCCGGGCTGCCACCGAAGAATTGCGTGGGCGTATACAGAACACCTTACGTAGTGCGCAACAGCATTGGGGGCAATATGAAGATGAGTTTTGGCAACAATTGTATAGCCAGATAGAGCCCCAACAAGCACAGTTTTTATTGCATCAGGCCTTGCTCAATTTGGACCAGGCGGCCATTTTTACCATCCACGGCTTTTGTGGCCGCGCCTTGCAGCAATATGCCTTTGCCAGTCAAACAGGCCTAGAGGTTGTGTTAGAAACCAATACCAGCGACTTAGCCTATACCGCGTTGCAAGATTGGTTGCGAGTGACCATGTTGCACACCCAAGATTACACCCAGCTAGAACAGCATGGTTGGCATACCCCAGCAGGCTTTTGGGATGCATTCCGTGGCGCCTTGTTGAGCCAAACCCCAGTATCGGCGACCAGCCCACAGGTTTGGAATCAAGCTTGGCAGCAAAATAAATTACAGGTGCGGACCGAGTTGTTACAGCTAGAAGGGCAGATGATTAGCGCCAGCATGAGCGATCCAAAAACAGCTGCGGTGCGGTTAGAACAATGGCAAGCTTTAATCAACTGGTTGGCTAACCCTGAGTTTGATTATGCTAGCAAAACCCACTTGGGTTGTCTTAACGGGGCCCGCTTGGGCAAGGCGCCAGAACTTAAACCTCAGGTGAAGGTATTGTTGCAGCGCATCAATAACGAGGCGTTTAAAACTACGTATTTAAAAAATGCCCAGCAGGCAGCCGTAGCCAAGCTAGTGTTGGCTGGCGTACAAGAGATTCGTTTGGCGTATCAGTTGGCCAAACAACAACAGCAAGTGATCGAGTTTGATGACTTGGTGAGGCGTTTATCGCAGTGTGTTAATAATGCCAGCAACCAAGCCCTGGTTGCTGCGTTGCAGCAGGCTTACCCTGTGGCCTTAGTGGATGAGTTTCAGGACACCGATGGCCACCAGTACGCCATCCTCGATGCCCTCTACCCAGCGGCAAGCAGCAGTTCGGCGTTGTTTATGATTGGTGACCCAAAGCAGGCTATTTATGGTTTCCGTGGCGGTGATATACATGCCTATTTACAAGCCGCTTTGGCAGTGGATTATCGCTGGCATATGGATACCAACTGGCGCTCAAGTGAGGCCATGGTTGCTGCGTATAATGGTTTGTTTAGTGGTGGCGAAGACACCCAACCAACGGCCCTGTTTGGCGCGGGTATCGACTATGTTAAGGTGCAGGCCAGTGCCTATGCGGCCGCCAACGCTGCTGATAACCCACTGGCCAAAGGTGCGGCCATGCACTATGTGTGGCTGCCTACAGACGGCGACACACAACCACAAACCGTACAATACAAACACCAAGCCATTGCCCAGTGGTGTGCGACAGAAATCCACAACATATTACGACAAGGCGGCTTTGTGGCCAGCGATATTGCCTTGTTAGTGCGCAATGGTGGCGAAGCACAGGTGTTACAGGTGGCGTTGAACAAAGCGGGTTTAACCAGCGTTTACATCAGCGATAAAACCAGCGTTTATGCCAGCCCAGAAGCCCCAGAAATGCTGCGTTTGCTGAATGGCATCTTGTTTTGTGAAGACCAGCGGCACTTAGCCCGCGCAGCCAGCACCCATTTATGGGGCGGGAGCCAACATTTGTTAGCGCAATTGGTCAGTAACGAGGACTGTCAGGTGGATACCCGCAGCCAAATGATGAGTTTGCGGCAACTGTGGCTCAAACATGGGGTGATGGCACTGCTAGTGCACTTGCTCAAACACCAAGCCATTGCTCCCACGCAGTATAAAGAACGCTATATGACCAATATGGTGCAGTTGGCCGAATTGTTGCAAAAGGCGTCTACCCAGGCCAGTTCTGCGTTGTTGTTGGTTGAATGGTTACAGCAGCAATGTGATGAAAATATCCCCGATGCAAGTGCCGAGCTACGCTTAGAAAGTGATGCAAAGCTGATTCAAATTGTGACTCAGCACGGCGCCAAAGGCTTGGAGTACCCGCTGGTATTTATTCCCTTTGCTAGCCAGCATAAAGACCCACTAAAACGCGGCACCAAACAAACTCAGCTGTACCAATACCATAACCCGCAACTTGGTTGTCCCGAGTTGATGATTGGCCCAGACCCAGCCGTGACCGAGCTCACCAGCACTGCGGCTCAGCAAGAGGCTGTGAGGCTGTTGTATGTAGCGGTGACTCGGGCACAGTACCGTTGTTATATTGTGGCCAGCGACTTTAAACACGGCCACTTGTCGCCCTTAGGGCAGGTGGTAGGCTTAACACCAGATACATGGCCAGAAACACTGGCAGCCTTGGCGCAACCGCCCAGTTGTTGTTTTACCCTAGTGGCTGACAGTGACACAGATTCAGGCTTAGCTGCACCCTTGGTGAGCGATCAACCAGCGCAACCAGAAACCTTGTTGGCACAGACCTTTAGTGGCTGTATTGATAGAGCTAGCAACCTGCTCTCGTATTCTGGCTTGGTGCGCAATCTGAGTCATCAGCATCAAGGTGGGGCTAAGGACCAAGGCGATGGTATTGGCCAATTGGTGCAGCCAGTTATGGTTAACAGCCAAATACAGCAAGATCAGACGCCGCTACAAGCGCTTCGGTTTAGCATGGCAAAGGGCAAAAATACCGGTTTATTGCTGCACGACATTTTGGAGCAGGTGGATTTTAGCCAAGCCCACTGGGCAACGGCCATGGAAGTGCCTTTGGCACGCTACCATACGGTCAATGCCGGTATCGATAATTGCCAGCTTGAAGCAGAGCTAAGCCAGTGGCTAGACCAATGTTTGTTAGCCACTTTGCCCGCCATCGGCACAGCCTTAAACGGCAAGAGTCAACAACCCGCCTTGTGTTTACAGCAGTTAAGTAGCTCTCAAACATTACGTGAAAGCGAATTTTATTTTCCCTTGGTGAAAACCAAGCAAGGCCAGTTGGCCGACCTACTCAGTGCCCATCGTGGTGGTTTAAGTACGGCGCTTCCCACTTACCCGATACTACAAGGCATAATGCACGGCTTTATGGACTTAGTCTTTGAACATAACGGGCGCTATTACTTAGCCGACTATAAATCCAATCATTTAGGTGATTGTTTAGATGACTATAATAATCAAGCCATGTTGGCCGCTAATCAAGATCATTATTACGATTTACAGTATTTGATATATAGCTTGGCCTTACATCGATACTTAGGTCAGCGTATTGCTCATTATGACCCAGTAATTCACTTTGGTGGTGTGTATTACCTCTATTTACGAGGTATGACAGCGGGTGCCAGCACTGGCGTGTTTGCTACCCAAGTGACAGTGCCAGAACTAAACGCATTAGATCGCCTGTTTTCGGGAGCTGACTTATAATGCTGTCAAACACCGAGTTACGCCATCGATACCCGGCTATCGAAGCTATTGATGTTTATTTAGCGCAGCAGTTATGTAACAGTTTGGCCAGCCAGAGCGAGGTGTTGCAACACCTACTCATAGCGTTAAGTGAAGCCCTACGTAACGGCCACAGTTGTTTACCATTGGCACCTGATGCTGGGATAGCGCTGGTAAGGCGTTGGAGTTCCGATGGGCAGGAAGGTTATGTATTTCCAACCTCAGCACAACTGATGCAGGTGTTGTCTGAACACGCCATCGGGCCGCACGACGGCGCGCCAATAGTATTACAAGGCAGTAAGCTGTATTTACGGCGTTACTGGCATTACGAACAGCAAGTGGCACAAGAGTTGTTGCAGCGAATGCAGCCACAGGCTTTGTCGGCTGCACAAACTCAAATTGCAGAACAGCTGTTAACACAGCTGTTTGTGCCTGCCGTCCACGCCTCGCACAGTGCGCCAATAGATTATCAAGCTCAAGCGGTGCGTGATGCCCTTAGTCGTCAGGTCTGTGTGCTTGCTGGTGGGCCAGGCACTGGTAAAACTTATACCGTAGCGCGCTTATTGGTGACCCTGCAGGCGGTGGCTGACGAGCCCTTAGTGATTGCTATGGCGGCGCCAACGGGCAAGGCTAAACAGCGTTTGCTCGAGTCGATTAGCCATGCAAAATTACAGTTACAGCAGCAAGGCATTGACGCGGCGTTAATCAACTCTATTCCTAATAGTGCCCACACCTTACATGGTTTGTTGGGCCTGCGGCCTAACAGTCAGTATGTTAAACATAACCAAGCTAACCCATTAACTATTGATTTGTTGTTGGTTGATGAAGTGTCTATGGTGGATTTGCCGATGATGGCACGCTTGCTAGAGGCTTTGCCTAGCCATTGCCGGCTTGTGCTAGTGGGTGACGCACAACAGTTACCGTCGGTTGCCGCGGGCTCCATTTTGGCCGATATTCCTGCCACGGCGATCAGTTATTTGCACCTAAGTCGCCGCTTTGATGGCGCAGGTGGCATCGGTGTTTTAGCTCAACAAGTGATGCAAAACTTAGCTCAAGACAGTTGGCAGCAGCTAAAACTGACCCATGTTGAGGCCAACGCCCAGCTACAATGGGTTGGCGATGACGTGTACCCTCAATGGTTACAACAGGTGTGTGACCAATATTTTGTACCTATGCTCAAGGCAGAAACCTTGTCTCAAGCTTTTGAATGCTTGGCTCAGTTTCGCATTTTGGCCGCCACCCGCCAAGGTGACAAAGGGGTTGAGGGTATTAATCAACACGTTGAGTCTTTGTTGAGCCGCACGTGTGCCAAGGTCCGAAAAGGCCAGCACTACCAAGGTAAGCCCGTAATGGTGACCAAAAACCACCACGGATTAGACTTATACAATGGTGATATCGGTATTGTTTGGCCACAAGCAGACGGCCAATTGGCCGTGTGTTTTGAACATGCAGGTGGCAGCCGTATGGTGAATGTCGGTTTGTTGCAAGATTTGGAAACCGTGTACGCTATGACCATTCATAAAACTCAGGGTTCAGAGTTTGGCCATGTGGGTTTGGTGCTTGCTCCACAAGCAGAACACTTGCTGTCGTCACAGCTTCTGTATACGGCCATTACCCGCGCTAAACAGCGTTGCAGTGTTTGCACCAATCAAGCTACTTGGCAACGGGCAGTGGGTAATAAAACACGGCGTTGGTCTGGGTTAGGGCAATTGTTGAGCGGGTAACTCGGATGCGATTCTTTTACCGATTGTATCAAATAAGCGCAATGTCCTTGGGGCTGGAATCAGGGGCCGTTGGCGAGAGTCGCCGGTGGCATCTATACTGATGTAACCTTGATCGAGTAGTACTTGAATCGATTTACGCAGGGTATACCGTGAACCCAAATGCTTCAGGCTTATGCCGTCCTCCATAAAAACCAGCTTTTGTAAGGAGCTTTCACGGGTGATGTGCTCAAGTATTTGTAACTCTCTGGCGGCTAAACCTGCTTGGTTATCTTCCTCGATAGTGATGCGAATAAGGTTGGATACACGTAAGGCAATGATTGAGTGATCGCTCATGACAAGGTCCGTTTTCATATTAATCAAAATTATCATTTAAATAATAGCTATTTTTTAAATAACTGCCTACTCAAACAAGCGATTAATTTGTAACTGCTAATCTAGTGGGCGATGCGAGAACTCAATATAAGCTCAAATAATTGGTCTAGTTGAGGGTCTTTACGTTGTTGGGCTAAGCAAGTTTGGTCCACTAGGGTGAAGGTTTTTTGCTTGATATGCAGGTATGCTGGCTGATCTGGGCCTAGGCTAAAACTGACGTTAGGAAAACGTCGCAAACATTGGTTAAAAAAGGCCATGTTATTGGAAACCGCCATACGTTCATCAGTGGGATAAACTTCGTCGATGCTTTGGGCATGAATATTGATCTTTTGATAACGTTCAATATTAATAAACACCATTGGGTCAAATACAGACATGCCTTTTTGGTTGCCACTGGCACTAGTCGCGGGGAACTGCCCTTTGGGCACAGTGTTATCAAAAAAGGTAAATTCGTACCTTGGCCGGGTGTGGGCAAGCCACTTAAAAATAAGCTTAGGGATACCTTGGTACGCCTCTACACTGTGGCCTAAAAAATCCTCCACCGACTTATAGCGGCCGCGTTGTTGGCCCCGTAACCAACCGCGTTCTACGGTTTCTTCTGGCGGTGTAATGACAAAATACATATACATAATATGGGCGTATTTAGCGTAAGTGCCGTGTAATACTTGCTGTACTTGTTCGGTGGAGAAGCTGTCAAAGCGAAAGCGGTCGACCAGAATGTTAGGAATAGTTTGGTTCTGTTGCCCAGTGCGGCGGATATACCGGTCTAACTTACTGTCGATAATGTTCACTTCGTTACTGGTGAAGCGGCCAGAATACTTATAGTGGTCACCAAGAGACTCGTACTCTAACAACTGCCGGCGCCAAATATCGGGGCTGATAATGCCGTACAGAGAGGACTCTATTCCCCGTTGCCCCATAGTTTGTTGCAACAAAGGCCGCAGGGTGCTTTTACCCGCCGCAGACGCGCCTTTAAGGCTGATGATGACGGGTTTTTCTACCCGGTGTAATAGTTGGTAGCCGTTGGCTGCAACCGCCGCATCAATTGCCGGCTCAATAAGTTTGCCCACCATAAAACTGCCGTAGTTATTAAGGGCGTGACGGCAGATGATACGGCTCATAAAGTCACGGTCATTACCCAACAGGCCTCGCGTTGATGCCACCGAACCTAAAATTTGATAACTGCTCTTGTACACCGCTTTAATGAGTGGGTCGGTATGTGCTAGACCTGTTTTTTTGAGTTGATTGATGGCTTTAAACTGAATTTCTTCGCCGCTCAACACCGATTTTTTTACCGCTGGTTTTTTCGCCCATGGCCAAAAACGCTTGATTTCTACAACCATAGGTTTTGGGTCGGGCATCGCTTCTTCAAGTAAAAGTCGATCAACTTCTACCTTTACTGCTGCCCCTAAGGCCTGAAATTCGGCCTCGATATAGTCATACATGGGGGCAATGTGTCGATCCAGAATGTCATTACTAATGTGGCGAAAATTTATACCTAAATCTTCTTCATGCTCCGCCTCAGGGATGTGAATGTTGGCACCCACCCTCACAATGAGTTCATGGGTGACTAAACGCCAAGACGTGAAGCCAACTAAGTGCTCAGGTTTGAGACCGGTTAAGCTTGCGAGTTCCTGCACCTCGTCGTAACTGGTGTAAACGTTAGGCGCTTGAAAAATAGTTTCTAGAGAACACAGCTCCCTAGGCAGCGTGGCGCTTAAGCCTGGGTTCCAAGCGGAGAATTGATTATCGTCTACCATAGGTCTTGTTGTCTCACCGCGGCATTTTTGATTGTGTCATTACAGCCTTCTTCATTGTGTCATTGCGAGCGCAGCGAAGCAATCCATCCCGACCCCACCGTCATCCCGACGCAGGTCAGGGCCTTTAAAAATCAGGTCACCGCCCCCATAAACCCAGTGCACAAAGACCACACAGAATAGATACTCACATGACCCGCTACGCGCTCCAAATTGACCAACTTCATAAGACCTACGACAACGGTTTTATAGCACTAAAAGGCATCAGCTTAAAGGTGCAAGAAGGTGACTTTTTTGCCTTGCTTGGGCCTAATGGCGCCGGTAAATCCACCACCCTAGGGGTGGTGTCATCCTTGGTGAACAAATCCCAAGGTTCAGTTAAAGTATTTGACCATGACCTCGATAAAGAATTGAGTCAAGCCAAGTGTTTGATGGGCGTCGTACCACAAGAATTTAACTTTAACATGTTCGAAAAAGTACAGGACGTGGTAGTGCAACAAGCCGGTTATTACGGCATTCCGCGTGACGAAGCCCTGCGGCGTACCGAACAATTGCTTAAACAACTTGGCCTGTGGCACAAGCGCAACGAAGCCTCGCGGACCTTGTCTGGTGGCATGAAACGTCGCTTGATGATTGCCCGTGCCTTAGTGCATAAACCTAAATTGCTTATACTAGACGAACCTACAGCCGGTGTGGATATTGAGCTGAGACGGTCTATGTGGGAGTTTCTCACGCGTATCAATGAACAAGGCACCACTATCATCCTTACTACCCACTACTTGGAAGAGGCAGAAAACTTATGCCGCAATATCGCCATCATTGACCAAGGCGACATCATTAAACACAGTTCCATGCGTGACTTACTAAAAACCCTGACCACAGAAGTGTTTGTGTTGGATCTGCAGTCGCCTTTAGGCCAAGTTCCAGAGATTCCGGGTTACCGGCTGCAGCTAGTGAATGACACCCATTTAGAGGTGAGCATCACTCAAGGCCAAGACATCAATGGTGTGTTTGAAAAACTCTCGGACGCGGGCATTCAAGTCACCAGCATGCGCAACAAAACTAATCGTTTAGAAGAGTTATTTGTTAATTTGGTTACCAGTAACAAGACTGATCTACAAGGAGTAAGTGCCTAATGTCTAGTTATGAAATTTACATTGCTTACATGACCATTGTGCGTAAAGAAATCCAACGCTTTATGCGTATTTGGGTACAAACACTGCTTCCGCCATCCATTACTATGGTGCTCTATTTTATTATTTTCGGTAACTTGATTGGTAGCCGTATTGGCCAGATGGGTGGCTTTGATTACATGCAGTTTATTGTGCCTGGCTTAATTATGATGTCGGTAATTACCAACTCCTATGGCAATGTGGTTTCCTCTTTCTACAGCACTAAATACCAAGGTAGTTTGGAAGAAATGCTAGTGTCACCCACGCCTAATTGGGTGATTTTGGCAGGTTACGTTACCGGTGGTGTAGCCAGGGGTTTAGCCGTAGGCGCGATCGTTACCACCCTGTCCATGTTTTTTACCCAGTTAGAAATATATAACTTTGGGATCATTGTATTAGTGGTGCTGATGACGTCTATACTGTTCAGCTTGGGTGGTTTTATTAACGCCGTATTTGCCAATAGTTTTGACGACATTTCCATCATCCCAACGTTTGTATTGACGCCCTTAACTTATTTGGGCGGTGTATTTTATTCCATTGATTTATTGCCAGATTTTTGGGCTAGTGCGTCACAACTCAACCCCATTCTATATATGGTCAATGCCTTTCGGTACGGTATTTTGGGTGTATCTGACATTGCGGTAGGGTATGCTTTATTAGTGATTAGTGCCTTTATCATTGGCCTGTTTAGCTACTGCATGTACCTATTAAATACCGGCAAAGGCATTCGTAAGTAGGCCGCTAAGGCGCACTACAAAGAATAAGGATTGAGAAAATACATGCAACAAAATGATTTTATTGAAGCTTCACCGTTAGGTGATAAAAGCGCTTATATCACCGAATATACACCGGATTTATTGTTTCCTATTCCGCGGAATATGCCCTGGAAGCCAGAGTTTAAAAATCGTCCCTTCTATGGCATAGATGTGTGGAATGCTTTTGAAATCTCTTGGTTAAATTACAAAGGATTGCCCAAAATGGCGTTGGCAGAGTTTCGTATTCCTGCCGATAGCCCCAATATTATTGAAAGCAAATCGTTCAAGTTGTACCTCAACTCCTTTAACCAAACCAAGATTGATAACGCCTCGCAGGTACAGCAGCGCATGGTGGGCGACTTATCGGCCGCAGCCGGTGCGCCAGTGCAAGTAACGCTGTTTAGTTTGCGCGACATGGCCATGCCAGCCTTGCCAGCCCCGGGCGATAACATTGACCAACAAGATATTGAGATTACCACCTACACACCGGACGCTAGTTTGTTGTCGTCGGACGTTAGTGTCTACCGCACAGAAATATTGCACAGCAACTTATTAAAAAGTAACTGCCCAGTGACCGGTCAACCAGACTGGGCCACCTTGGTTGTGGAATACGAAGGGCCGACCATAGATCGAGCGGGTTTGTTAGCCTACATCGTTTCTTATCGTGAACACGGTGACTTTCACGAGCAGTGTGTGGAGCAAATATTTCTCGACATTAAAGCTCAGTGTAAACCGGGCCAGCTCACTGTGTACGCTCGTTATGTGAGAAGGGGAGGCCTGGACATTAATCCATACCGCTCAACGCGGCCCCTCGCACCGAGCAACCATCGCACACAGCGCCAGTAACCATTGCTACAACTTACAGGTACACACATGGATTTAATACACGGCTTACTTAATCGGGTGTCTATTCAGCGGCTAGAGGCACCTGGCCCAACACCAGAGCAGATCGAAGTGATGCTGCAAGCGGCTTTACGGGCACCAGACCACGCCAACCTCAAGCCTTGGCGCAGCATTATGGTGGCAGGCGAGGGCCTCACGCGGCTAGGCGAGGTAATGCAACAAGCCCAGTTAGAGCGTAATCCAGACAGCGATCAGCTAGTGTTAGACCGATGCCGAAAAATGCCCAGCAGAGCTCCAAACTTGCTGGTATTAGTGGCCAGCCCAACAGACCACCCCAAGGTGCCGTTGGCCGAACAAATCCAAGCCACGGCCGCGGCAGGCTATGCCATGGTTTTGGCGGCCTTTGCTCAAGGTATAGGAGCGGTTTGGCGCACAGGCTGGGTGGTAGAACACCCTCTAATACGGCAAGCCTTGAAGGTAGAAGCACAAGAACAAATCATTGGCATGATCTATTTAGGCACACCCAGCGTGGCGCCCAAACCAGTGCCAAAAATCGACAGTGCAGATTTCATCACAGATTGGCATTAATGCATTGAATTTTATTGCTTTTGTGGACCCAAAAGCATAGAATCTGCGCCTGCAAATGGTGAGGTGTCCGAGTGGCCGAAGGAGCACGCCTGGAAAGTGTGTGTACCGCAAGGTACCGAGGGTTCGAATCCCTCCCTCACCGCCATATTCTATAAGTCGTTGTTAGTTATATAACTTCTTATTATTCAGCAAGTTACTTCGAGCGTTCATTCACAGGACTGGTACAGAGCACCAGTACAGTACGCCGCTTGGAGCATCAGAAATGGCAGCTATGGCAACACCTTGGAAACATCCAAATAGCGGTATCTACTACCTGCGTCTTGAAGTACCGATCTCTCTTCGACATATCATCGGCAAGAGAGAGATTAAAAAGTCCCTTAGAACCACCTCATTTTCTGCAGCCAAAACCCTGTTCGCGCAGAAGTATGCGGAAGCACAACAACTATTTTCTGCTGCGCGCCAAGCCCACACATACACAATAAAAGACGTGGATGTTTTGGCTCATAGATGGCTCGTCCAAACCACTGACAATTTTCAAACCGAAGAAGACCTAAACCTCTGGCTGCTGAAGTATTCGGAAGAATCCCGATATAGGGGGCGTGAAGAGGTTGCAGAGCCTGACATAGAAAAGTATGTCGAAGCACTAGCCAGTAGTTACGAAACACAGTTCTCAGTAGTTGGGGAGAGCGTAAACAAGCTGATGTTGGATAATGCTGTTTTTCTTGAGAAGGGAGGGAAGCTTCACAGCAGGCTTGTGGAGCGCATGGTACGTATGCATGTGGAGGCTTCCAAAATAGCGCATAAGCGCCACCTTGGCGATTGGAGTAGGTTGTCTAGGTCAATCCACGAAAATGCACAGCAGGGAATCTCTGATCTGCCTGAAAGCAATTTAACGACAGACTCTAGCACTGTTAGAGCAGATACTGGAAAAACGTTAGATGGCACTATCGCCCAGTTTTCCTCGTATAAAATTGAATGCAGCGGCTGGGATGAGAAGACTCAGCGCGATGCAGAAATAGTATTTGATTTACTACGCTCATATACCGGAATACAAGTGGATATAGACGCAATCTCTCGGGAGCAGCTTAGAGCATTTTATAGCCTACTTCACCAACTTCCAGCTAACTACTCAAAGCGTAGAGCATACAAAGGCAAGGGTCTATTGGCTGTCTTGAGGGTTGCGAAAAGCGAGCATTGTAAACCTATAGCAGCAGCGACGGCGAAGAAAAAGATGTTGTTCGTCAAATCACTGTTTAAGTTCGCCTATCAGGAAGAGTGGGTGACGAAGAACAGGGCAGAAGGTCTCAAGAACCCTAGGACCAACGACTCCAAAAAACGCGAGGCTTTAACGTGTTCAGATATCAAACTTATATTCGACGCAACCGCTGTAGCTTCCCGAGCTTCAGACTACTGGCTACCACGTATTAGTCTTTCGACAGGGATGAGAGCGAATGAGATCCTGCAGTTAACAGCTCAGGACGTAAAAACAGTAAAGGGTATTCACTATATTAATATTAACGATGAAGTCGACACCGATACTGGGAAGCCTAAGAAAGTCAAACGATCCAATAGCCTTCGCAAGGTGCCTGTGCCCAATGTATTGATTGCATCTGGATTCATCGACTTCGTTAATCAATGCACAAGCAATCGACTTTTCCCATGCGTAAAGATCGGGAAAAGTGGCACTTACACTCAGCAATACAGTAAGCGCATCAACACATTGTTGTTCAAACTGGGAGTTAAACCACCATCCGATTCCAATGTGAAGAAAGACTTCCATAGCTTCAGGCACACCTTCAGGGCTCATGCCCGTCAGGCAGGGATCTCAAAGGAAATGGCTGACCTAATCGGGGGCTGGTCAGATCAAAGTAGTGCATCGGAAGGTGATAATTACGGTAGAACCTTTGACTTATTTATGGATCAACTAAAAGCTGAAATCGATAAGATTGATTACTCTGGTCTGGACTTTTAATCCCCTTCTTATTTCTTCTCGGTCAATTGGAGGCGCTCTTGCTAAGGGATGCGATGAACAACTTCTAAGATAAAAGACTTCGATTATCGTATCTCTCGGATCAACCCAAGTAACGATATAACCGAAAGGGATAATCATGTCTAAACTGTATCAAACCACCCGCTTACCCATAGATGAAATTAGCACATCATCTGAACTCCAAAACCGAATAGATAAGACAGGAACCGACGACCATCACGTCGAACACCTAGCGCAAGACATTGCACAGCACGGTTTAAAGACCAGATTAATAGTATATAAGATTGATGGAAAGTGCTTGTTGGTGTCTGGGCATCATCGCTTGGAGGCGCTCAGGCGTATTCAGCAGCATTCAGGCGTCATATCCAAAGTCCCAGTTAAACTCTATACGGGAACAATGGCTGACGCAGCTATTCACGCGTTCAGACAGAATCTAACTCCAGGTCAACCTCTGACAGCTCGCGAAAAACAGCAGGCTGCATATGAAGCTTTACTTCACCCGTCTACCGACTATTTTCGGAACCTGTCGTACAGAGCTGCCGGAAAGCAGTTGAGCGTAGGAAAGTCTAATATCAACACGATGCACAACGCTCTAAAAGTCTTATCTAGGCATTTTTCCGCGCTGCCTGATGACTGGAAACTTAATCCAACAGGAGTGTATGGCGAGTACCCATTGTGGTTCAAGACAAGACGTCTACATCTCTTGCTCAAAGGCGGTGAAGCAAATGATCTTAACATTATGAAGTCAACAAAATATCAAGGAAAGCTAGCAGCAAAACAATGGATGACACGCAATAAACCTTTGATAATATCGAATCCGGAAGACGCCCTAAGAACTCTCGTTACGGCCGAAGAGTTAGCTAAGTCCCTCAAGCACTATGAAGCAGCGATACTTGATCAGTTAGCTCGTGAGAAGAGTTTTAGGGATGGTTTATCGCCAGACGTCACCATTGCTCGGCGAGCATCTAAGTCGCTAGGAGTCGCGCCCTGGGGTGACATGGCAGACCTTAATACGCCATTTGAATACGTCACCGATGAGTTCGAACACTTCTAAGTGTTGGCTGTAGGTGTCTGAAGCTAATGTCCGCGGCGGACACCTTAGGGGCGTAGAGGCGGTTTTCATTTTGGTGGAAAGTTTTACAAAGGGCTATCCGACCTGCCTTCGCTTCGTCTTCCCCGGTGCCCCCTAGATTCCTTCAAGTAGCGAGAGCACTCGAGGTATTGCCAGCGAGCCTGCCCTTCATGAGAGCCTTAGCTAACTCTTCATTGAACTGTTTTTCGACTTCGTCATCATGGAAGATCGGAGTTTGATAATTAAGTACGCGGTGCGCGCTCAGTGTGGCTTCGACATAATTTGTGTCGAAGTGAGTATGTTGTGTACCGAGCGAAACTGAACTGAACTGAACTGAACTGAACTGGTGTTCTTAATATTGAAAGACACTCATTTAGAGATGTGTAAAAAAATTCATATGAAGATTTTTTTTGCATTCAGTCTGAAATTGTTATAATTTAATGGCGTTGATAGGTTCTCTGAAACGGGTACTAATCACCTAAAAACAATAATAGCAATGTGAAGGATTAATCTAATGAAACGAATACTATTGAAAGGCATAATGAGTGCGACGCTCATGACTGCATTTGTCAGTGCTCCTGCTCTGGCTTATGATTTAACCATCTTACATACCAATGATTTTCATGCTCGTTTTGAGCCAATTAGCAAGTATGATTCGGGCTGTAGTGCAGAAAGCAATATTGAAGGCAAGTGTTTTGGTGGTTCTGCGCGCTTGTATACGGCCATTAAAGAATCTCGTGGCCGTGTGGCCAACTCTATCCTTGTGGATGGCGGTGACCAATTCCAAGGTACGCTCTTTTACACATATTACAAAGGTCAGTTAGCGGCTCAGATGATGAACAGTTTGGGTTATGACGCGATGACCGTAGGTAATCACGAATTTGATGATGGCCCAGAAGTGCTGTCTGGCTTTATGCAGGCCGTTCACTTTCCTGTGCTTATGTCCAATGCCGATGTCAGCCTAGAACCCGCCTTGGCCAATAAACTGGTCAAGTCTGCCATCATTTGGCGAGGCGGTGAGCGGATTGGCCTGATAGGGGTGACACCAGAAAATACTGATGAACTGTCCTCCCCAGGGGAGCATGTGAAATTTTCTGATCCAGTGTCTGCTGTACAAACTGAAGTGGACAGTCTGAGTGAACGCGGCGTTAACAAGATTGTTGTACTGTCTCACAGTGGATATCAGGTGGACAAGGAAATTGCGGCGAACACTACAGGTGTAGACGTGATTGTAGGAGGTCATTCCAACACCTACTTGTCCAATGTTTCCGACCGTGCTGCGGGACCTTATCCTACTATGGTTAATGGTGTGGCTGTTGTACAAGCCTATGCCTATGGTAAGTTTCTAGGTGAGTTAAATGTTTCTTTTGATGCTCAGGGCAACTTAACCTCTGCCGCTGGTGAGCCTTTGATCATGGATTCTAGTGTCGAGGAAGATGTCATGATTAAGGCCCATGTCAGTGCCGCCAGTGAACCTTTGGAGACGATTCGTAATACCATTGTAGGACAAGCTAAAACAGCCATTGATGGTAGTCGTGAAAACTGCAGGGCAAAAGCTTGTGAGATGGGACAGTTGGTGACCACGGCCATGCTAGCCAAAGTGACTGATCAAGGAGTCACTATTGCCCTTCAAAATGGTGGTGGTATACGTGCTTCCATTGATGCTGGAGACGTCACGATGGGAGAGGTCTATACAGTTCTGCCATTCCAGAATACCTTGGCGACTTTTGAAGTTGATGGCGCCACACTGGTTGCTGCATTGGAAAATGGTGTTAGTCAGGTGGAAGAGGGCGCTGGTCGCTTCCCACAGGTAGCCGGTATTCGCTTTGCCTTTGATGTCTCTAAGCCTGCCGGAGAAAGAGTTTCCGATGTGCAGGTGGAAGAAGAAGGCAGTTGGGTAGCGATTGAACTAGATAAAACTTACAAGGCTGTGAGCAATAACTACGTTCGCAATGGCGGTGATGGGTACAAGATGTTGCGTAATGCGACAAATGCCTATGACTATGGTCCAGATGTTGCCGAAGTAGTGGCTGACTATATTGCGGCTAATAGTCCTTACTAGGTAACCAGCAAGTTGATTGATTAACATTAACTATTTGACTTGATGCGTCATGGCCCGGTTGTGTGAGACGGGCCATGATCTTCCTGCTCATAGCGGTTTTCCAGTTTTAGTTGAAGCTGGCAGTTGGAAAAGGCTTAGGTAATGTATTGCCAGTTCAAGGTTTTCAGAGATATATGCTGTGGTGTGGTAGTGATTACAGTGACCTGAGGAGCCTACCACTGTTTTTTCTGTCAACTGGTACGGAAGGCTGGTACAGTAAAGGTTAAGTGCTCGATTAATTATCTATAATAATCAATTAGTTATTTTGCTTGTGTGGTACCGAGGGTTCGAATCCCTCCCTCACCGCCATTTTCTCCTGAGAATCCTCAGGTAACTCATTGAAATGTCTATAAAAACCCACTGAATCCAACTGTGATGGTAGACATTTATGAGGACACAAAGCCCCCCTAAGCACCCAGAGAGTGGAGCGAAGCGGAACGACACTCCGTCCACACTATTCAATCCTTTGATTTTTAAGGGTTTTATTTTCGATTTGCTTCCTGTACGCCTCTTCTAATTTCGACCCATGCTTCGCACCCGTTTGTTGAACTCAAGCACGTGGATGCCGTTGGGTGCTTTAGGTATTCACAAGGTGGACGACATGGCGGAGCATGGCTTGGAACGGCTCCCCGTAGGCTGTGTGTTGCTTTATTTAGAAACTGACGTTTAATATCAGGTTAATCTCTTGCTGGAACCTCAATGAGTTTGCCACGTTGAATTGCACCTGCTTTATCGTACAGGGGCAGTTCAGCCAACTGGCCCTTATGCAATTTGCCATCAATACAACCTACACTAACCAAAGTGTTAGGTAGATACCCTGATTCCAGCATTAAAGCAATGCCAATACCTTGTTTTAAATAAGGTGACATAGCCCCAGCTGTAACTTTACCAACGGTTTGACCATCAACCATGATGGCTGCGCCAATATGGGGTTCTGCTGCACAAAGGACACCGATTAAGCGCGCTTCTTTAGGTGCATTTTTAAGCGCTGTCTGACCTATAAAGTCACCTTTTTCTTGATCCACAAACATGCCTAGCCCAACGTCGTAAGGTGTGGTTGAATGATCAAAATCTGAACCAGCATTCAGAATACCAGCTTCAATTCTGCGTATATGCATTGAGTCTAGTCCAAAGATGTCTAAACCATAGGGCTCACCAGCCTGCTTTAAATGCTGCCACAAAGCCTCTGCATCATGGTGAGGCTCAGTGTAGAACTCCCAGCCTAACTCATTGGTATAGCCTGTACGAGTAATTACTAGCTCCTGCCCCCCAAACTTAACCCGAGCCATGGCAAAGTAGCCAAATGGATCAGGCATGCCATCGTCACTTGCGGCCCCTAGCACTTTCATAGCGTTGGGGCCTTGGACCTGAGATATGAATATCTTAGGATCAGTTATTTGAACGTCTAACCCTACTGCGTGGGATCTGGCCCAACTGTAAAAGTCACCATCGGCCTGACCATACCAGAAACAGTCTTCAGCGAGTCTCAATAAAATACCATCGACCAACAACCCCCCGTCTTCATAACAGGCTAGTCCATAGGCACAGCGCCCAATATTTAGCTTAGTAATGTCCTTGGTGAAGAGTTTATCAAGCAAACGTTCTGCATCAGTCCCCTTGAACTGAAGAGGCAGTTCCCCTGTGTTTAACACGGCGACTTTTTGACGCAAGAGCCAATAGCCATCTATGGTTGATCGATGATCAAAACAACAGGCCATTAAACGGCGGTTATACACGCAATAATGAGGCCCCAGTGGACGCTCAATTTCATGAAATCGATGGCGTGTTAAACCAAAATCCCAACCTGCACCGGCTATAGTGGTGACTAAATCTCGTGAATTACCGTCGCTAGAAGACATTTCTGAGTTCCTTCTAAGTCAATTTATTTTCGTTGTAATTTAGTTAACTTAACGCTGCGATCACCAGCTTCTGGAAGTGGTGTACACCATGCTCACTTAAGTGGCTGCGCTGATTATCCACCACAAACCGGCCTTGATGATAGGATAAAGAATTTAGGCCTTTTTGTACGCTTTCACAAAGGCCGATATCTTCTGGCTGTAACACTTCGTCAAGGTAGGTTATCGCTTCCTTTGAGGCTCGATTTAGCTGGCTGCCTAAGCCATACCAATCGAGTGTTTCGTGACATTGTGACAAACCGTCTGGGTGCATTTGTAACATGCTTATATTAGCTTCGCTCGGCATCACCCAGCTTACACTTACTTGAAGGGTGGGATTTGCTACTTTTCACGTGCTATCCCTGCAGATTTAACAAGCCATTACAGCAAGCCTCGTGTGATTCAATCTCTACTAGTCGAAGACATGCCCAGCATTCATCACAATCACTCACCGGCCTTTTGGCAGCAGGTGGAGAAATCCTTACCTAACTACCGTAATTGTCGTGATTGGTTGAAGGTTAATGGACAAGCGCTATGAATACGGTGGTTTACTTTTTACATACTGTTTCATAAATAGTTGCGTAATTAGCTGATGCTGTTGAATAAAACATCGCCTTTTCATTATTTCCTTGTTTCCACTGTTTATCTGCAAGATCAAGGAAAGTTCCAATCGCTTTGTGAAGTTCTTGGCAAGTTTGTTTCGGGTAAGTGTTTATTTCTGTGCACGCGCCAGCTGTGTTAGTAATCAATAAACTGATTGTTAAACATGTAATAAATTTCATAATTTTATCTTCTAAAAAAAATTAAGTTAACTTCCTTTCAGAGGTAGAAGGAGACTTTGCATGATCACGTTCTCAATAATCACCTTAGCTAATAATACCTTAAATGCACGGTCAATGTAGTGGTACAGTGAATTTGGCCACCTAACAAGAGATGTTATGATCATCTCTGATCAATTAGGTGAGCCAATGAAAAAACGTACAAGACCTACTTTCAGCCCCGAATTTAGACTAGAAGCATCTCAGTTAGTGGTCGATCACAATTACACAGTCATTGCTGCTGCCAAGGCCATGAATGTGGGCATTTCCACCATGGCTAAATGGGTGGCCCAGTTAAAGCAAGAGTGACAAGGAAAATCCTATGCGGCGGCTACGCCCATGACGCCGGGCCAATTCAAAATTTGTGAATTGGAGAAACTAATTGCACGTATTGAGATGGAGAAAGAGATTCTAAAAAAGGCTACCGCGCTCTTGATGTCGGATTCACTGAACAGCTAAAGCTGGTTCGTCGACTTCAAGGGAACTACCTGATTACAGTGCTCTGCGAGCAGTTTAATGTCTGCCGCAGTACGTATAAATACTGGCGTGGTCGTCGAAGCGTAATCAATGCTGACAAGATTAAGCTCCGCGCACTCGTCAGTGAAAAACATAAGCTGAGCAATGGCTCTGCTGGCTCAAGAACCATTGCTGCCATAGTGCCTCAGGATGGCGTTGATTTAAGCCGCTATCGCGTTACGCGGCTAATGAAAGACCTAGGGCTAGTTAGTTGCCAGCTACCTAAGCATGCGTATAAGAAGGCTCTGAAGCCCCTTGTGGCTATACCTAACCACTTAAGTAGGCAGCTCGATGTTAGTGCACCCAATCAGGTCTGGTGCGGCGATGTGACCTATATTTGGACTGGGCAGCGCTGGAGCTACTTAGCGGTTGTTATGGATTTGTTTTACCAGGCCTTCCGTAAGTTTGGTCAAATGCTGCAAGATCCAAGTGACCTAATGACCTTTCCTCTTAACGCGGGTGAGTGTATCGTGTTAGACAACCACCGCATTGCCCATGGGCGTGCTTCCTATTTAGAGGGCAGTGGCGCTAGGCATTTGCGTGGTTGTTATGTTGATCGCGGCGAATTACGTAGCGCTTATCGTGTATTACGGCGCCAGCATCCTGCGGCGGCCGACACCATCGCATGGCCTCAAGCAGACGAACCAGCCTTTGCAGAAGTGGGTTAGGAGCAGATTAATGACATTAGAAAACCAATTACGCATCGACTTGGCGGCGGCCTTTAGGTTGATCCATGAGTTAGATATGCATGAGTCGGTTGCCAATCATTTGAGTGCTGCAGTGTCGGCAGACGGCAAGCAGTTTCTTATGAACCGGCGCTGGATGCATTTTTCTAATGTCACTGCCAGCAACTTACAGCTGCTCAACAGTGACGACTACAGCATTATGCACACTGACCAAGCGCCAGATGCATCGGCCTGGAGTATCCATGGTAATGTGCATCGCACACTGCCCGAGGCAAAGGTGGTCCTGCATTTACACTCCACTTATGCAACGGTGCTTTCAACCCTGAAAGACCCACGCATCCTTCCCATTGATAACAACACCGCGGGCTTCTATGAGCGTATTGCCTACGACACTAATTTTGGCGGTATTGCCACCAGTGACGAAGAAGGTAAGCGCATTGTTGATACCTTTGCAGGCAAACAAGCACTGATGATGGGCAATCACGGCATTACGGTAATAGGTGAAACTGTGGCCGAAGCATTTGAAAGTTTGTACTACCTCGAAAAAGCCTGCAAAACCATGGTCCTGGCCTATTCCACAGGCCAAGAACTCAATGTGCTTCCCCACGAATTGGCCCTAGAAACAGCCCAGAGCTGGGATGAGTTCCGCGGCGCATCAGTGGCCCATTTTGAACAGTTAAAACAAGGTCTAGACTGCAAGGGAAGCGATTACCGAGATTGATAATGGTGTGGCTTGCCTTGCCTAGTTTTTCTAGACGGTGTTTGATATTAAGGTATCTGAGCTTTGCCTGATTCGGGGGTTAGATGAGGTGTTGCATATATTGACCCGCTAGTTCATGGCGCACTGCGTTGAGTATTACTTTAAAGCTAGTTTGTTGCGGCGGCAACCGACCTTGCATGGCCCAAATTTGGCATTTGCTCGACAAGGAGAACTGTTAATGCGATGGTTCAAGTCAATGTTCCAGACTTAGCGACGCTTAATATAGTACCAGCCGCCAGAGGCCATGATTATGAGCCAGTACCCCAAAGCAGATGCGTGTGCAGCCAACACTCATGAAGTAGAAAATACGCCGCCTATATTGGAAAACTATAATATGTTTTCCAGTGATGCCACCTTGCAACAAGCAGTAATGCGCGAAGGTGCGAAATGGGCAAAGGATAATCTAACTGCGTATGGCCAGCAGTGTGGTAGTGCTGAATGGATCTTGCGCGGTGTCGAAGCTAATCGCGTTAAGCCGGTACTCGACACCCATGATCGATACGGCAACCGCGTTGATCAAGTGACTTTCCATCCGGCTTATCACCAGCTTATGGCTGCTTCAAAAAAACAGGGCTTGGCGGGCTCTCCTTGGGCAGCGCCTAAAATTGGTGCCCATGTTGCTCGAGCCGCGGGTAACTATATGAACACTCAAGTCGAAGCGGGCCATGGCTGCCCGATTACCATGACCTTTGCTGCCGTCCCCACCTTGCTTAAGCAGCAGCAGATTGCCGAACAGTGGTTGCCAAAACTACTATCTCGTGACTACGATCCACGCAACATTCCAGACGGAGAAAAAAGCTCGGTTACCATAGGTATGGCAATGACCGAAAAACAGGGCGGCAGTGATATACGAAGCAACTCTACACGAGCTTACCCTATCGGCCAATCTGGCTCGGGTCAGGTATATGAACTTGTGGGTCACAAGTATTTTGTTTCCGCTCCAATGAGTGATGCGTTTTTAGTCTTAGCTAAGACAGACAATGGGATATGTTGCTTTTTAGTGCCGCGTTGGCGCCCAGATGGGAGCAAAAACCCGCTGCAAGTGTTGCGACTAAAGGACAAAATGGGCAATGTTTCCAATGCCTCTAGCGAAACCGAATTGCGTGGTGCAATGGGTTGGCTCATTGGTGAGGAAGGTCGTGGAATTGCCAATATTTTAGAAATGGTGGCGATGACCCGTTTTGATTGCCTAGTGGCCTCTGCTGGCAGTATGCGCCAGCATATGACGCAAATTGTTCACCACACTAGCCATCGACAGGCTTTTGGAAATTATTTGTGTAATCAACCTCTCATGCAAAATGTGCTTGCCGACCTTGAGCTGGAAACGGAAGCCGCAGCGCACATGGCGTTTAGGGTTGGCAGTGCCTTAGATAGGGCTGCCGCAGGTGACAAAGAGGAAGCTCTCTTTGCTCGAATTGCTACCGCTGTGGGTAAATACTGGGTCTGTAAACGCCAGCCTAACCACGCGTATGAGGCAATGGAATGTATTGGAGGCTCATCGGTAATGGAGAACAGTCTCATGCCTCGTTTTTATCGTGAAGCTCCTATTAATGCAATATGGGAGGGTTCTGGCAATGTGCAGTGTCTGGATGTATTGCGGGCTATACAAAATGATCCTGGATCATTAGAAGCTTTTATGGCTGAAACGGCTAAATCAGCTGGCCAAGACAGCCGTTTTGATGCCTACCTCAATGGTTTGAAAAGCGAATTTTCTTGTCTAGATAACATGCAATATCGTGCCCGTAGTGTGGTAGAAAAAATGGCCTTGGTGTTGCAGGGTTCCCTACTATTGCGTAATGCACCAAGCGCAGTCGCCGAAGCGTTTATGGCAGGACGGTTGTCTGGTACTTCTGGCAACACTTATGGCATGCTGCCGTCAGGAGTAGACTGTGATGCTTTAATCGACCGTGGCCGGGTATAACCAGCGAGATGTGTGTGGCGTTAGCCATGGATTATAGGCCCTGCAGTTGTTAGACTCGGTAGCATAATAATTAAGGTCTATGATTTGTGCTCGAGTTACTTGTTGTTGATGATCACCCCATTTTACGCGACGCTGTGGTTGCCTCATTGCAGCGCCAGTACCCGCTCGCGGTGCTGACTCAAGCCGACAGCCTGAGCGCGTGTTTACATCACTTGCAGGCCGGTTTAGACCCGGATTTAATACTGTTCGATTTAAATTTGGGTGATCACCAAGGCGTATCGGGGTTACAAATAGTGCGTAAGCAGGTGCCTTACACACCCATACTGATTATTTCTGCTGAGCAAAATAAACAAGTTATACTCAACTGCCTTTCTGCCGGTGCCGCAGGTTTTGTGCTCAAATCACAACCCAGTCAAGCCCTAATGGAAGCCGTGGATTTGGTATTGGCTGGCAAAATTTACTTTCCCGACCTCAGTCAATTTTCTAATCCCAGCGCGGATCAAACTTTATTGAGTAAAGACGAGCTTAAGCAACTCACCAATAAGCAACTACAAGTGCTGTCGTTGATTGCTGAAGGCTGTGCCAATAAAGAAATATGTCTGCGTTTATGTATTGCCGAAACCACGGTTAAAACCCATGTGTCTGACATATTGCGTAAATTGGGTGTTAAAAACCGTACTCAAGCCGCTTTGGCTTTGGATAAGGACCTGTTGCAAGAATTGCTAGTTAACTAAGTTTTCTAGTACTCGCCTCAGGTGTCCTGGGCGAATGGGTTTGTTGAGTAAGGGGTGATTGGCGGCTTGAATGGCGCCTAGCACGGCCGGTTCACTGCTCGCGGTGATGAACAGTAAAGGGCAAGTGATATTCATAGTCTCCACCAGTTGTAAACCCGTCAAGCCATGGTCTAAGTGGTAGTCGACAATGAGAATGTCGGCCCAGGCGACACTGTCTGGGGTAATATCGTCTACTTGGGAATAACTCACCACTTGGCTACCCCAGCTTTCTAACAGCAGACCCACGGCTTGGCACACCTGTACGGAGTTATCGATGACCATGACTTTATGGGTAAACGGCACAATGCCAGCCATCGCAGTTGGGGTTTTAACCGCTGCCGGTGGGGCACATCGATTGATTGCCACACTAAAACAGGTGCCTCGCGCGAGTTGGCTTTCATAGCCAATGTCATGGTCTAGTATGTGGCAGAGCTTTTTAACGTTGGCTAAGCCTAAGCCCAACCCTTCTACATTATTGTGATTTTGAAGTTTGTGAAAGGCTTCAAATATCTGCCCTGGTCGGTCTTCTTCCATGCCAATGCCGGTGTCTATAATCTGAATTAATAGCTTGTTGCGGCGCCTTCTCACACCCAATAAAATTGTACCTGACTGGGTATAACGGATGGCATTGGTAATCAAATTGCGCAGCACTCGTACCAGTAGATTAACATCGGTCATCACCCAGCAGGAACTCATAGAGTACCGCAGCTGTAACCCTTTGCGTTGGGCGAGGGGGGCCGACTCGGTTGCCAAAGTACGTAGTACCTCATGAAGGTTGGTGGGCTGCAAGTTGGGTTTGGCTTGGTCAATGTCTTGGCGAGCGTAATCTAATAGACTTTGTAATAAATAATCGATATCGCTAATGGCATTGGCCACTGCGGGTAACTGCTGCTCGTACGCTGTTTGGCTAGGGTGCTCGATGAGATTGCTAACTAACAGCTGGGCGGCGCACACGGGCTGCATCACGTCATGACTAATGGCGGCCATGAGTTGGGAGCGGCTCGTATTGGCGTGTTGTAATTGTTGCATGGCCTGGTTTAAGGCAGCAGTTCGGTCGCGCACCGTATCGGCAAGAAATACCGAGTGGGCGAATTGATCATAGGCCGCTTGGCCGCTAGCACCCGCTTCAATGCGAGTGATCAAGGCCTGATTGATCTTGTTTAGGCGCACTATTTCCGCACTTTGTTGGGTTGAGTTATTAGTCATTGATGCTGCCAAAATAAACGCCGGTAAAGGTGTGGTTTAAATGGCTGCCGCCCATTTGCTCGCCGTAGGTGCTAAACCCCGCCATGTTATAGTTTTGCAATAGCACATTCATGGGTTGGTGGAGGTTACTGTGCTCTATTTCTAGGTAGCGCAAAATACAGTCGAAGGTGAGCACCAATTGCGGCGGGCCGATGTTTTGTTGCAACTGATCAAGCCAAAGGCCGGTTTGTTGAACCAGATTTTTAGGCGCGGCATCGGTGAGTACAACACCGAGCTCAATGGCAGAATAAAAGCTTAAACTGCCGTCTTCATGGGCCTGCTGTACGCTTCTAGCGTAGTAACTGTCGCCTATTTTAATGGTCAGGGGGTGCAGGGCAAACTGTAGGTTTGTGAGTTGATGCACAGGTAGATTACATAACCGGGCATACTCTTGGGCAGCAGGTAGGCCGTTGAGTTCATACACCCGCCGGTGAGCAGAATCGGCATGGGTCACCACCATTTTTTCTTGTTTTGGCTGTAAATGGTGATGGCTAAAGGAGCTAAACGGGTGTTGGGTGTTAATCACTAATAGTACTGCCGCATTGCGATAGAACTGACCTTGGTAGAAGACTTCGGTATGTTCAAAGTGTAGATCGTCACCCGCGGAGCCGCCTAACAGCGGAATATGGCCCAAAAAGGCATTAAGCACTTGGAGGAACTCTTCTTCGCGGATGGAAAGGCCATCCAATAAGGTTATTGCCAAGGTATTGTTATTGACCTCTGCAACACCGTGTTGGTGGCATTGGTCTAGTAGCTTGTCGACTAACTCTTGAGAGTCAGAAAGACTAAATTCGGCGATATTCTGAATCAAAGCACTGGCAACAAAATTGCCTTCAGAGGCAAAACTAACTGCAGTAATTGAATCATGGGCATAGCCGTTAGGGCTAAGTTCCCCAGCGCTGGTACAGCCAACAATGCAGGTGTCGGGAAACTGCTGTTGTAACGCTTCACCGAGTTCTTGCTGTTGATAATGTGTGGAACAAAAAAACAACAACAGTTGACTCTGATGTGGGCCTAATTGTTGGCCGATTTCGGCAACGGCTGAGGCCGCATTGGGCCGACAAGAGCTTGCAGAATAGATGGCCATGGCGTTCTCTAAGAGTTTTTACAAAGCTATTATAACGCCAAAACGAAAAACGGGTAGTGACCTTCCTTGGCCGACTACCCGTGGTGCTATGGCATAACGCTTGGGTTTAGAAAAACCCCAGAGGGCTAGTGCTGTAACTGACCAACAAGTTTTTAGTCTGTTGGTAATGGTCAAGCATCATCTTGTGAGTTTCGCGGCCAATACCCGACTTCTTGTAACCACCAAATGCAGCGTGAGCTGGGTAAGCATGGTAACAGTTAGTCCACACACGACCGGCTTGAATCGCACGACCCATACGGTAGGCGCGGTTCATGTCGCGGGTCCAAAGGCCAGCGCCAAGGCCGTACTCAGAATCGTTAGCAATGGCAAGGGCTTCGGCTTCGTCTTTAAAGGTGGTGACACTGACTACGGGTCCAAAAATCTCTTCTTGGAAAACACGCATTTTGTTGTCGCCTTTCATCAGCGTGGGCTCAATGTAGAAACCGGCCGATAATTCGGAACCAACGTCTGCCACACCACCACCAATAAGGAATTCGGCGCCTTCTTCACGACCTAACTTTAAGTAGCTCAATATACGTTCTTGCTGTTCAGCTGAGGCCTGCGCACCGACCATGGTGTCTGTGTCTAACGGATTGCCACGTATAATTTGTCGAGTACGTTCCAACACGAGAGCAATAAATTCTTCGTAGATGGATTCTTGAACCAATAAACGTGACGGGCAAGTACACACTTCGCCCTGGTTGAAGAAGGCTAATACTGTGCCTTCTACACATTTGCTAATGTAATCATCTTCGTGCTGCATGATGTCTTCAAAATATATGTTGGGCGACTTACCTCCCAACTCCACAGATGAAGGGATCAAGTTTTCTGCCGCATTAGCCAACACAATTTGGCCTACTGCAGTGGATCCAGTAAAGGCGATTTTTGCAATACCTTTGTGAGTAGACAGCGCTTGGCCGGTGACTTCACCGACACCATTAACCACGTTCAATACGCCAGCAGGGATTAAGTCTTGGATGAGCTCAACCAAAACTAAAATGGATGCTGGAGTTTGTTCGGCCGGTTTTAGTACCACGCAGTTGCCCGCAGCTAAAGCAGGAGCCAATTTCCAAGCCGCCATTAGAATAGGGAAGTTCCATGGGATGATTTGACCAACCACACCTAAGGGCTCGTGGAAATGGTATGACGCAGTGGTTTCGTCCAACTCAGCACTGGTGCCTTCTTGGGCGCGAATACAGCCGGCGAAGTAACGGAAGTGGTCTACCGTAAGGGGAATGTCTGCGGCTAACGTTTCACGTACGCCTTTACCATTGTCCCAAGACTCGGCCACAGCCAGGAGCTCTAAATTAGCTTCGATGCGGTCTGCAATTTTTAACAATAGGTTAGAGCGTTCGGTGGCAGACGTTTTGCCCCATGCTCCAGCGGCCTTAGACCCAGCGCTTACGGCTAGGTCTACGTCGGCTGCACTAGAATTGGGTACTTGACAGAAAACAGCACCGTTAATGGGCGAGATATTGTCCATGTACTGTCCCTTCACTGGTGCGACCCATTCGCCGCCAATAAAGTTTTCATAACGTGGTTTAAAGCTAACGACAGCGCCATCGCTGCCAGGATTAGAATAGATCATGATCGAGTCCTTAGTTTATTGTTATTACACTGCTAGGTGTGTCTTTAGACCTAACTAGCATAGCGAAACTAAGAGGGGGCCGAACATCGGTATAAAGAAGGTATTTTCCTCCTACTTTTGGAGGAGGTCCGTAGGTAGTGGGAACCCATTGCGGCCAGGAAACTCAGGTGCCAATGTACGTGCATTGGGCATTTTTAACCATAGTCGCAACAACTTACGACGTTGCTCTGGCGCTGTATGGTCTTCAAAGCTGGTGCGAGAGTGGAGTACAAGATAGTTGTTGGCAAACTGCATATCACCGGGTTGCAGCATCATGTCTAGGCGCATTTCTTGCTGCAACATAATCTGGTCAAACAGATCCAAGGCCTCACGCTCCACTTGGCATAGAGGCTGCTTCATCATCTCGTGGCCCAATTCTATATACTGGCGCAAATAGCGGCAGCTGAGCTTGCCTTTGTGGTAGCTGAACAGGGGAGACGGCGTAGGCAGGTCGTTACCTAAGTGGGCATAGTGGTAGGTTTTGTAGTACAAACCTAAGTATTCGGGGTGGTGACTTAACAGTTGATTGTAAATGGCTGCCACGCTGACCAAACTGCTCAGACCGCCAGTCTTGGCCTTGCGCAAGCACAACAACCCGACTACGTCTGATGGGTCTGTGTGGTAGGGCAGGTAGAGGTTGGTTTCATAGACTCGAGTCTGTTTATCATTTGGGTCGCCCACGTTTTCCACGCCCCCAAGAATGTCACCTCTAGGGTTCTGAGCTACGGGAATGCCGAGATGAAGTCCAATGCCATAATAAATTGCGTGCGCTTGAGCTTGCGTATATTGTGCCAAAGGCAGGCCGCGTAACAAAAAGAAGCCGCGGCCATCTTCTAACTCATCGGCAAGCCGTGTCAATTTGGTTTCTAATTGTTGAAGTGGAAAATTTTGTTTGTCGAAGTTAGGGAAGGTTTTGCCTAACTTACTAAGTAGGCTTAGAGCGCTATTGATGTCGGCCACATCCTCCTGGGTAAGGTGGTGGATATAACTTTCGTCGTTGCTATAGTCCTTGGCTGTCCAGGCGGAGGGCCCCGTAATAGGTTGCTTAAGGATTGTGCTCATGTGTTGGTGGCCTTTCTTTAATCAGGAACTTTGTCGCATGCTAGCAAAAAAAATTAGTACCGACACACTATATTACGAAATCAGCATAGGCCTCTGTTAAAGTTGAAATTGGGCCGAGACAGAGACTTAGCGCGCGTAGAGACGGTGCATAATGCTGCACCCGACTGCCACTTGGTCATTGATGCCAATACTGGCAGCTTAAAGGGCTAGAGCCAGTGTTGACAATTTGTGCAGATGAATTCTGTATAGGATGCGCGAAGCGTAACTGCTGCTTATGGTATGGCCTAGCATTTTTTATACCATCTGTACGGTCTATTTAGCATATTTCCTTACTGTAATAGAAGAACACGGTCTAATGGCGTTGTTGTGCTTCAACTTTTGTCGGCGTAAGCTGTTTTATGTAGCTTAGACTACGCGATAGGGCAATATACACGTCCTCTACCGGGAGTACACCCTAGGTGTGCTCCCGGCACAACAACTCCTCCACGATAAATATAAACCACCCGACCCATGTGCTGCCAGTACTGTCCTAGTGTAACAAATACATGAAGAGTAGAAGCTGCTTAAGCTATAGCCGAACTAGCCCTTGGCATCGAACTAAATATCTGTAAGTATTTGTTGGTTATATAGCTTCTTCTTCAGTCAGTGCCTGTGGGTGTTCTATGAGATGTTTCTATCGAGGCACGGTAATTTACAGCGATACTTAAAACGCCCTTTATCACAAGGGGATGGCTAAAGGTGTGCGTAGAACAGTTCTAGAAGACCTTGTGCTCCTCTGTCATCAGCTCCCACTGGCTTAATGTGCAGGCTTCTCTTTAAACTGATGACGATCTGCACTAGCAAACGGATTGGTGATGCTAGAACTGATGCCCGCTGGTTGGAAGTCCGCATATTGCTCAGTCATAATTTTGCGCACATGGGCTTCGTTATGGAGGCTGACATCAATCATCACTAAGTAGGCACCATGCTCCAATAAATCATGAAATCGGGAAATTTTATAATTTTCATGATGCAGGCCAATCAATCCACCTAACCAGGTACAAAACAATACCGGTGCCACCATCACAACTATATACTGGAATATTCCCAGTTCAAGGTGGCCTAAATTTAGACGTGCAAAACTAAGTATTGCGATTAAACCAATAAACCCACCAATCATGGACCCGCGCTCAGCACTATGGACTAAATCGTAACGTTCAAAGATGTTCGCGGAATGAATTTGGTGCTTCTGCAATCCCGCCTCGTCCTTGCTGAGCACTTGAAAATCCCAGCCCGACACGATGCGTTTGTAGAGCTGTTCAGATAAGTGTTCGACTCTATCAATATTACGACTCACAAAATACATGCGTTTCATAACCACCTCCCAACTATTTGCCGGGCACTCAGTCACCTACGTAATTGCAGATTATAAAGCCTCTGGCAATGATTAATCAGTGTACAGCTGTTTTATCGTACTCTTCTGTATCGATCATGTCATGCGTTAGATAGATTATTCTAGGTTAATCGTACGGGTCTTCCTATTGGAATCTCTAGACGTTCGTGGTGAATAAACAACCCAAACACGGTGACTAGTTCCCGTTAACCTTAATCACGCGCCCTGAGTATCGGTTCGTATCCTAGGGCCTTGAGACATTTATATCTGATGGTATTCAGCTGATAACTCGTTGCAGTGGTACAGTGAATTTAACCGCTACCTTGTGGGCTTCGAATAAGATACGTATGCCCGGCGCCATGCCTGTGCAAGCAAAGTCAGCCGACCTAGCCGCTATAAGCGCTGCTAGCGCTACTTTTAATTCACATAAAAACCGATCACAATGGGTTCACAAGTCAGCCAAAACGCCAGAGGTGAGTATGGCTCAAAACACGGTAGGTATTGTTGGTCTTGGTCATATGGGGGCGGGCATGGCTCAAACGTTATTGCGTCATGGTTATACGGTGCTAGGGATTGACGTGGGAGCCAAGCAGCAGCATGCGGCGCGTGCAATGGGTGTTCATGTGGTGGCCGATGTGGCGGCACTATGTCGTCAAACCAACGTCATTTTATTGTCGTTGCCAATGGCCAAACATGTGCAGCAAGTTATTGCCGGTAGCGGTGGTATCACCGAACACGCTCAGGCACAGACCTTGATTATTGACACCTCTACTTCTGAACCCGAGGTGACCCGTTCGTTGGCTACTTTATTGGCTCCTGCCGGCCATCAATTACTGGACTGCCCTGTTAGTGGTGGCCCAGCGGGCGCTGTTGCTGGGTCCATGGTGATGTTGGTTGGCGGTGAGGAAACCGCGTTTAAACGCGCAGGGCCTTACCTTGAGGCGCTCAGTTCCAAGGTGGTGTACATGGGTGCGTCGGGCAACGGCCATGCGGCCAAATTAGTTAATAACCTGTTGTGTGCTGCGCATTTGGTGACCACCGCTGAAGCGGTCGCCTTAGGTACCAAAGCTGGGTTGAATGCTCAAGACTTGATCGCTGGCCTAAATGCAGGTTCTGGACGGAGTGCTGTCAGTGAAGTGAACTTCCCGCGTTGGATTCTTAATGATGCGTTTGATTCTGGCTTCACCATGCAGCTCATGCGCAAAGACGTGGGCTTAGCGCAAAACTTGATGCACGACATGGGGCTACATCTCGCAATGTCGGAGCAAGTGGCGCAGATTTGGGCGGCTAGTGAAGATAATTTGTCAGACGACAATGACTTTAATTACATCGTTAAAAGCTGTGGTTTGGGAGATTGAATACATGAGTTTTGTGATTGTAGGCAACGGTGAGCAACAAGTGGATGAATTACTTAATACACTGCTAGGCAGCAGCTGCTTTGGTAGCTGGGTGGGGGGTGAACTGGTCTCTGGCCAAGGCGATGCAATTACCCTCGTTAACCCAGCAACAGGCCATGGGCTGTGGCAATATAACGATGCCACAGATGTGATTGTGGCTAAGGCTGCTGATGCAGCAACCTTGGCCCAAGCGCAGTGGTGGGCCATGACAGCTAGTGCTCGAGGCCAGTTAATGTGGCGGTGTGGTGCCCAGATTCGTAGTGTCGCAGAATCGCTAGCGCGGTTGGAATCCTTGTCGGCTGGCAAGCCGCTGCGCGATTGCCGAGTTGAAGTGGCCAAAGTGGCGGAAATGTTTGAATATTACGCCGGCTGGTGCGACAAACTGACTGGCGAGGTGATCCCCGTTCCTACCACTCACCTCAACTACACTCGCCATGAGCCCTATGGCGTGGTGACCCAAATAACGCCGTGGAATGCGCCCTTATTCACCGCTGGCTGGCAGATTGCCCCCGCTATTTGTGCGGGTAACGCCGTGTTATTAAAGCCGTCTGAATTAACACCGTTGAGCAGTACGGTGTTGGTTAAACTGCTTGAGCAGGCGGGCATTCCGGTGGGCCTTGTTAATGTCATCAATGGTCTAGGCCACACCACGGCCACGGCTGCAATTGCCAATAAGGCCACCAAAAAAGTTATTTTTATTGGTTCACCTCAGACCGGTGGCGTTATTGCCGCAGCCTGTGCCCAACGTTTGATTCCCTGTGTGTTGGAACTGGGTGGCAAGTCAGCCAATATGGTGTTTCAAGACGCTGATCTAGACCAGGCTGTGGTTGGCGCGCAGGCGGCGGTATTTGCAGCAGCGGGGCAAAGCTGTGTGTCAGGCTCTCGTTTATTGGTTCAGCGCGCCGTGTATGATGAAGTGGTTGAACGTGTGGCCTCGGCAACGCGCAAGCTCAAGCCTGGCTTGCCTTGGAAGGAAGACACGATGGTTGGTCCCATTAATAACGCTAAGCAGTTTCAACATGTGTCCGCGTTAGTGGCTGATGGTGTGGCTCAAGGCGCAGTGGTTGCCGCCGGTGGTATGGCAGGGCAAATTTCTGGTGGTGAAAATGGCTTCTTTTACTTGCCCACGGTGCTGGCGAACGTGCACAACAGTATGCGGGTAGCGCAAGAGGAAATCTTTGGACCCGTAATGTCGGTGATTGCGTTTGAAGATGAAGAAGAAGCTATTACCATTGCCAATGACAGTCGTTTTGGTTTAGCTGGAGCGGTTTGGACCGCAGACGTCGGGCGAGCACACCGTATGGCTGCTCGCGTTAATGCAGGCACCTTTTGGGTTAATAGTTACAAGGCCATTAACGTCATGTCACCGTTTGGCGGTTTTGGAGAAAGTGGTTACGGACGCTCCAGTGGTTATCAAGGTTTGATGGAGTACACGCAAACCAAGAGCGTGTGGATTGAAACGGCACACAATGCCGCCATTCAGTTTGGTTACGCCATCGAGTAATGGCGCTGCTTTAACACCATCATCGATATAGGAGAAGACCCCATGCAAGCGCATAGCCAACAACCTAACCATCTGGGTATTGATCACCCGCTTGTAGCGGTGCGTGATATGGATAAAGCGTGTCAAGACTTTGCTCGGCTGGGGTTCTATATTAACCCGCGACACCATCACCCGTGGGGCACCGATAACCATCTGCTGATGTTCCCAGAAAACTTTATTGAAGTGATTAGCGTTTATGACTCTAGCAAACTTGATTTAACTAATGACGAGGGGTTTGCCTTTGGCCGTTTTATTAGCGATTCGATGGCCCGTAAAGAGGGTATCGCCATGGTGGCATTACACAGTGAAGATGCCCGTGCTGATCACCGATTAATGGATCAACGTGGCGTAGAAAATCAGGGCTTAGTAGATTTTCGGCGCATTGCCCACCGGCCCGACGGCAGTGAGGAGGAAGCGGTGGTGTCCTTGGTAATGCTGATCAACCCACCGTGCCCAGCGATGTCGCACTTTTTTTGTCACCAACATAAGCCAAATCTGGTCTGGGTTGACGATTGGATGCATCACCCTAATGGTGCCAATGGTATTACCGGTATTTCTTATGTGGCTGATCATCCAGATGAGTTTAGGAGCCGATTTGAGGGCATATACGGGGCCGAAGCAGTCACCTTAGAAGCCGATCAATTGGTTGTTACTACGGATCGTGGCACCTTTGAAGTATTAACGCCTCAGCTCGCGCAAACCCGTTTTCACGGCGTTGATGTGCCGGCCAATGCCCAGCAACTCCCCAGTGGAGTGGCGATTCGGGTGAGTACATGCGCCATCTCTCAAGCGCAAGCACACCTCGATCAGAACCAAGTGAAATACGTAACCATCGCAGACGGCGGGCTACGTATCCCAGCACACTATGCGGGCAATACCATCATCGAGATTTATCCTGATTGAAGCAGCATGGAGCAAAACAGGTATCACCCATAGACTCTATTGCTTGTACGAAATAGCCACGTCGGTAATGGGTTTTGAACAGCAAACCAATATATAGTCCGCTTCAATGTCGGTGTCGCTAGCAATCTCGTACAACGAGTATGGCAGCACAAAACCGGCTTTGTAGAGGCCCTCACCTTCGTCAGGGTGACGGGGGTGGTTAGGGCGACTGCAGATTTTAGTTAAACGCCCCAATTGCAAAATCTGACAAGAGTTCAACCCCGGTTTTGGTAATGCGTACTTGTTGCTCTAACTTAACGCCTTCTTTTTCGCCAATGCCGCCGGTGTAAGATTCTACACACACCACCATATTTTCATGAAAATGACCGTCATAGCCTACCTTGTCATAGTCCTGCGGGTGGTAAATACACGGGTACTCGTCGGCTAGGCCCACTCCATGTACAGAACAGGAATAGCGGTTTGGAGCGAAGCGCTCGGGCAATTGCCATGATTGGTCTACAAAATCACGAAAGGCAAGGCCATCTTTGAGTAAACCCATGTTGTAAGTGATGTGTTCCATTGCAATGTTATAGATTTCTTGTTGTTTTGTGGTGGCTTGTTCGTGACCTGCTATCCAGGCACGAGAAACATCGGCGCAATAGCCGTAGGGGCCTATAAGGTCCGTGTCAAAGGAGACAATGTCGCCTTTTTGGATGATGGCGTCGGAGCTTTCTCGCATCCAGGGGTTGGTGCGCTCGCCGGCAGAAAGAATACGGGTCTCGATCCACTCACCACCGTTACGAATGTTTTCAAAATGTAGGTGAGCCCAGAGTTCATTTTCGCTAATGCCTGGTTCACAATGATCCCACATACGCTGCATGCCTTTTTGGCACACGGCAATGGTCCACTGCATTAACTGTAATTCTTCGGCCGACTTAATTAGCCGCGCATGTTCCATATACTTCATGCCGTAGAGGGTTTCGATACCGTGTTTATGTAGCTGCGCCATGCCTAACTCTTCACAGATATCCACGGCTAAACGTTTGTTGCCGCCGCCGTATTGCTTCATTAAAGCGGCAATGTCGTCGCCCCAGCGGATGGCTTGTTCGGGGCCGCGTTCACCCGCTGCAAAATAAGCCCAGGCAATGGCGGGGCGAATTTCGTCCACCGTGAGCTGGCCGTTAGGCAAACGTTTGTCGTCGTGTAAATGGCCGCAGTTGTGGTAATCAAACAGGAGGGCAGGGCCATCGGCAAAGATTAGCGCGTAACGCGAGGGATTGTGCATGGTCCACAACTGCATGTTGGAGGTGTCGGTAGCATAACGAATGTTTAAAGGGTCATATAACAGGGCAGCGGCAATGTCGTTGTCTCGTAACACTTGGCGCGTGCGCTCCAATCGGTAGGCTCTGGCCTGCCTTACGGTGGCTTCGGCGATGGGGTTTTTGAGGGCGACATCGGCTGCACCTTGGTTAAGATAACGCTGCTTATCGTCAATCATTGCGACACTCCTGCTTACGGGGCTTCTTCTAGAATCCATTGTTTAACTTGGTTGATGTGTTCAGACCGGTGGTCTGAGGGTTCCATTAATATGTAATAACCCCAAGGTTTAGGAATTTGTAGCCGTTCACTAAAGGGCGCTACCAAACGTTTGGTGCTAATTAGGTCTTCTACAAACTCGCTCCAGCCCAAGGCCATGCCTTGGCCCGCTTCGGCGGCGCTGTATAACATGGGAATGTTGTTAAACTCGATGCTTGTACGCAGGCCCTTTAAGGGACTGTGTTGATCAATGAGCCAGTCCTGCCACTTAACCCAGCGCCATTGATTATCGTCTAGGTCGATTAGGGGTACTTGGGTTAATTGAGACAGTTGAGACAGCTGATGCTGCTCGGCCATGGTGGGGCTACACACTGGATAAATATCGCCAGACAACAAATACGTCGACTCGGTTTTAGGCCATGTGTTGTCGCCGTACTTAATGGCAATGTCGGCATCTTCGTCGACGCCGCCTAAGTGGTTCTCTGAGGTGAGTATTCTTAAGTCGATGTTGGGGTGTTGTTGGATAAAACGCCCTAATTTGGGCAATAACCACATTTGAGCAAAGGCGGTGGTGGCCGCTACAGTGACGGTTTTTATGGCAGATGGTGAATTCAATTGCTCAACGGCATCGGCAATTTGGCCCAGACCAGAGGCAACCGCTTGGTAGAGTAATTTACCTTCTGAACTCAAACGTAAGGAGCGATGCTGGCGCACAAACAGCAAATGGCCTAAACGTTGTTCTAGGTTGGCGATTTGTTTGCTAATTGCCGCTTGGCTCAAGTTCAGTTCGACCGCCGCGCGGGTAAAACTCAGGTGGCGAGCGCTGGCCTCAAACATAATTAAGCTGTTGGGAGACGGGATTTGCTTGAGTCTTGATATCATAACTTTTTGTTATTCAACGCTGTATTATTAAAAAATTATTATGGCGCTAATAAGTGCAAGTTATCATAACAAAAGAGTGAAGAGCAATGCCTATATAACCACTCTATAAAGATAATTTTACCGGTGTTGATAGAACGGTTTCTTGGCATAAAAGCTAGGCGTGTCAGGGCTCTTATCAGATAACCACAGGTTATCTAATGCATGCCTTTTTGTCGTTTGACAGGCCGCCGTAGCGCCCCTAGCATCAACCCCATTGTGGCTGCTAATACAGCCCTTGGTTGACTAAAATAGGGGCGTTAAGCCATGGCACCAAAAACAGACAGTACTCATCGGCGTAGGGCTGGTGGTCGTGAGGGCAAACAAAAAAACATTGAGCCTGTTCAAGGTCCCGCTTATATAAAACGTGAAATACCTATTTATGAAATGCTTAATGAAGAGGCATTACAGAAAATAGAAGGCAATGCCGACGCCATTTTAGAAGAAATAGGCATCGATTTTAAAGAAGACGAAGAAGTACTAGAAATCTGGCGCAAGGCTGGTTGCAACGTGCAAGGCGACCGAGTTCGTTTTGAAAAGGGTATGTTACGATCAATTATTAATGCTACCTCGCCCAAACAATTCACCCAGCACGCTCGCAACCCTGCTCGCTCTATTGAGATTGGCGGCGATAACATGTGTTTTTTCCCCTGTTACGGTTCGCCGTTTGTACACGACCTTGATCGGGGCCGGCGTTATGCCCAAAACCAAGACTTTAAAAACTTTATCAAACTCGCGCACATGTCACCTTGGTTGCACCATTCAGGCGGCACCATTGTGGAACCCATGGACCTGCCGGTGAATAAACGCCACTTGGATATGGTGTATAACCACATTAAATATAGCGACAAGTGTTTTATGGGTTCGGTGACGGCACCCGAGCGGGCCCAAGACTCCATTGAGATGGCGCGGATCGTGTTTGGCAAAGAGTTTATGGAGCATAACTGCAGCATAATTAGCGTTATTAACGTCAACTCGCCCCTCACCTACGATGGCACCATGTTGGGGGCATTAAAAACCTACGCCAAGGCTAATCAAGCGGTCATTGTGACGCCGTTTATCCTTATGGGTGCCATGGGCCCAGTGACCCTAGGCGGCGCTTTGTCCCAGGTGCTGGCCGAAGCCATGGCTGGGCTTGCGCTGATTCAACTCATTCGCCCCGGTGCGCCAGGTGTATTTGGCACCTTTACCAGTTCTATGTCGTTAAGGTCGGGTGCGCCCACCTTTGGCATGCCGGAGCCTGCGCTTGGTTATATTGCCTTTGGCCAGCTTGCCAAACGTTTAGGCGTGCCCCTGCGTGGGGGAGGTTCGTTGACGGCGGCTAAAATTCCCGATGCCCAAGCCGCACAAGAAAGTGCCGATACGCTGTTCCCCACCATGTTGGCCGGTATTAACGTGGTGTTTCAAGCAGCTGGTTGGTTAGAGGGTGGACTCACCATGGGTTACGAGAAATTTGTATTAGACACCGACCATTTAGGCATGATGCACACCATTGCTAAAGGCATTGATGTGAGTGCCAATGGTTTGGCGCTGAGCGCTTACCACGAAGTGCCACCGGGCCATCACCATCTAGGTACGGATCACACCATGGCCAACTATAAAACCGCGTTTTATGATTCCAGTACCGCTAACCATGAGTCGTTTGAACAGTGGCAGGAAGAGGGTAGTTTGTCGGCAGCCCAGCGGGCTAATACCGTGTATAAACGTATGCTTAATGACTATGAACTGCCTCCTTTAGATAACGCTATTGATACACAATTAATAGACTTCATGAACCAGCGTAAAGCCGCCTTTCCGGATTCTAATGTTTAAACTTGGCATTACCCCAATGTCGTAGTTTCAGGGCTGCTAAGTTGCGCTACTATAGGACTTATATTAATCCGTATTAGTTGAGTCATTGCCTATGAGTTACGCCGCATCTTATCAACAATCCCTTACTGAGCCAGAACTGTTTTGGCAACAACAGGCCAACCGTTTGCCTTGGTTTAAGGCGCCCACCCAGGTGGTTGATACCAGCCAAACAGCCACTGGGCGTTGGTTTACCAACGGTGTTATGAATACCTGTTATATGGCTCTAGATCACCACGTGGCTAATGGCCGTGGTGATCAAGTGGCGATTTATTACGATTCTCCCGTAACCAACACCCAATCTAGTCTCACCTATAGCCAGTTGTTACGTCAGGTTTGCCTGTTTGCCAGTGCGTTACGTGATCAAGGCGTGAAAAAAGGCGACAGGGTGGTGATTTATATGCCCATGGTGATGGAAGCCTCGATTGCTATGTTAGCTTGCGCGCGTTTAGGCGCGGTGCATTCAGTAGTGTTTGGCGGTTTTGCTGCGGCTGAACTGGCCGTGCGTATCGACGATGCTCAACCCACAGCAATTATTAGTGCCTCTTGCGGTATTGAAGTGGCCAAAGTCATTGCTTACAAACCCTTGTTGGATGAAGCCTTAGACCTCGCTCAGCATAAAGTGAAAAGCGTAGTGGTATTGCAAAGGCCACAACTAAAGGCAGATTTACAAGCAGGGCGAGACCACGGCTGGCTCAGTTTAATAGCCCAAGCAAAAATTAGAAATGATGTGGTGGAGGCAGTATCGGTACTAGCCACCGACCCGCTGTATATCCTCTACACCTCTGGAACTACGGGCAAACCTAAAGGCATCGTGCGTGACAACGGCGGCCATGCGGTGGCCCTCAACTACACCATGAAAGCCATTTACAACATGGATGCGGGCGACGTATTTTGGGCCGCATCTGACGTGGGTTGGGTGGTAGGCCATGCCTACATCGTTTATGGCCCATTGATTGCCGGCTGTACGAGTATTTTGTACGAAGGCAAACCGGTGATGACGCCTGATGCGGGTGCATTTTGGCGCGTGATCGAAGAATATAAGGTTAAAGCTATTTTTTCTGCGCCAACGGCATTCCGAGCCATTAAAAAAGAAGACCCACAAGGCGAGTTGCTCAAAAAATATGACATAAGCAGCTTACAAACCGTATTTATGGCGGGTGAGCGTTTAGATCCCCCTACCTACGACTGGGCGGTAGAAACCATTGGCCGTCCAGTAGTGGATCACTGGTGGCAAACAGAAACCGGTTGGTCCATCTGTGCTAACCCTGTGGGTTTGGATGATTTGCCCGCCAAGCCAGGCTCTTCTACAGTGCCTATTGCTGGCTACGATTTACACGTGTTATCTGATGCGGGCGAACCTGTAGGCGCTAATGTAAAAGGCAACATCGCCTTAAAACTGCCATTACCCCCAGGTTGTTTAGTGGGTATTTGGGGCGACGAGGGCCGTTTGCACGGCTCTTACCTAAAAGAGTTCCCAGGCTACTACACCTCGGGTGATGGCGGCTACCGAGATGAAGATGGGTATGTATTTATTATGGGTCGCACTGACGACGTTATTAATATTGCTGGCCACCGTTTGTCGACCGGCGAAATGGAAGAGGTTGTGGGTGCCCATGAGATGGTGGCCGAGTGCGCCGTAGTGGGTGTTCAAGACTCACTAAAAGGACAACTGCCTATGGCGCTCGTATTGTTGAAGGCCGGTGCAGAAATAGAGGATCCGCAATTAGGCAAAGAACTGGCAGCGATGTTGCGTAAAACCATTGGCCCTATTGCGGTACTCAAAAGCGCGCACATTGTGCCTCGCTTACCAAAAACTCGGTCTGGAAAAATACTTCGCAAAATCATTCGCAATATTGCTAACGGCGAAACCTATGTGGTGCCTTCCACCATAGACGACCCAGCCAGCCTAGATGAAATTAAGGTGTTGGTGAGTAGCAAGTAAGTAATAGAAGTACCTGACTTAGTGGCAATGCTGATCGACCAACGCTTGTAATAAGTCTACGAAGTAGGCGAAGTCATAGGTGTGTAGGTCGGCGACTTTGCCAGCGTCGTCCAGTAACCGTACTTGAATAATGTCTTGTAAGTGAGGGTTAGCCTCGAACTCAAGTACTTCGGTGGCTGACATCGGGCCGCCTTGTAATTGTAACGAGTGTACCGAGGCGGCACTGAGTTGTGAGAAGTACTCGCTACGGGTGGCACAAAGGTATCGCTTGGCGGCCACATGATGGCGCACACACTGAGTCACCTTTTCTGGAAAGAATGGCGCCAGCACCTTGGCACCAAACACTTCGTGTCGCCGGTCATGGGTATCAGTCATGGCAAAGGTGCCAAATTCACTGGTGAAATGGCCAATGTCATGCAATAAGGCCGCTGCAATCACAGAGTTAGACAGGCCTTGGTGCACCGCAAGGGAAGCTCCTTGTAACATATGTTGAGCCATAGTCACCGGTTCGCCTAAATATTCTTCGGCCCCACAGTGCTGAAAAACGTTACCTAAATGGGCCACAATATCGCTGGCGGTGAGTTGTTTAAATCGGCTTTTCATCAGCCTTATCCTGTTGCCTTGTTGAGTACGGCTAAACGCGAACGTAAGCCATCCATGTCTGCATAGCAGCCTTGTAACCAGCGTGTGCCTGCCCCAGAAAATGCCTTTCGAGCATGTAGCACGCGGGTATTATCAAGCACAAAGCAGTCGCCTGGTTTAAGCCTAAAACCCACTTCCGAAGCAGGGTGGTCTATAATTTCGCCTAGTCGCCGATACGCTTCATAGTAGTCAGCCATATGTTCAAAGGGAATCTCGGTAAAGGGGGCAGCTGAGCGGTTGTTAAAACGAATGCCTTGTAACTGGCCGTCGGACGCTAGCTCAATCATAGGCCGCTTAGACTGCAAACACACACCGGCTTCGCCAGCATACTCAAAGCGCGCGCAATAACGGCTTAATAAATCAAAAGCGTGGGGATTTTCTTGTTGTAATTGCCTTGCCGCGTTAAAACCATCGACCAACACATTGTCGCCCCCGGGCGCCGAGCTTTCTAGGCAATAGAGCACTTGAATGGTGGGCACAGGATCGCGGTAAGGGTTGTCTGTGTGGGCTTGCAAGGCTAACCCGGTAAAGGCCAAGTTAGTGGGTTTTTCTTCAACACGCACTTCGAAAATACGGCCGTAGTTGGTTTCGCGCAGGTGGCCAAATAAATCCACTACTTGAGTTAAGGCGCCCGCCGTTATAGGTCCACCATTGAGCTTGGCAAAACCAAAGCGTGCAATGTCCGCAAGCCATGCCTGCAAGGCCAGTGGGGAGTTTGAAACCGCATCAAAGTCAGCTTCGGGTAATTGGCCCATCAGGTTATTATTCCACAGGCTTTGGCTAGCGGGGAGCCAACCTTTGGTGCTGGCTTGTGGTTTGTCGTAGGCATGGGCGGCGAGCCAAGCTAATGGAAAGCTCACGGTTTTATGCTCAGGCACAAAGGTGACTTGTAATGCGTCGGCGGTTACTCGGGCATGGCTTATGTAGGTGGTGACGTCGATGTCGCGTAAGGCGATTAAACGTTGGCCGTTACTGCTGCTTTTTGTAGCGTCATCTAAGGCGTTGTCGCGTAACCAAATGGCATGAAAACGGGTGGTTTTGTTGGCGGCGGTGAGGCTCACAACGAGCCCGTCTGAGCTCAAAGAGGCGAGAGACATACCTATTTCCTAATTGATGTTGATTAACTCAGTTTAAGTTAGATAAAACATAAGTTATATTTACTTAAATTAAACCTAAGATGTGGTTTTGATTATGGCAGATGACAAGTTTAACGATTTGCCCTTGGAATGGGTGCGGGCTTTTGAGGCCGCTGGACGTTTAGGTAGTTTTACCGCCGCGGCGCAAGAAACTGGCTTAACTCAGGCGGCAATAAGCCAGCGCATAGGTTATTTAGAACGTCGTTTGGCGTATAAATTGTTCTTACGAAAACCTAGGGGGGTGGCCTTAACGGTAGATGGTGAGGCTTGGTTGCCGTATGTATCCAGCGGCCTTAATACTATTGGCCAAAGCTCGGCTCAATTGTTTGGCTTACGGCGTACACAGATCACGATTGCCGCCAGCGCCTCGATGATTCAGCATTGGTTAACGCCACGTTTAGTGAACCATAACAAACCCTTGCAATTGACCTTTAGCACCATGGTGGTCGAAGCTGATTTCAAGCAGCAAACGGCTGACGTGGAAGTGAGGTATGGTACCGGCCAGTGGGCTAACCGCACCTGCACGCCTTTATTTGCAGAACAACTCACACCTTTGGTAAGCCCCGCTTTGTTAGCCAGCGTTAAACATTGGCAGCAGTTGCCCAAGTTAGCGGTGTCTGGCCCGCGCTTGGGTTGGCACGATTGGGCGCAATTCACTGGTGATGCAGCAAACCCCATGTCGCTCTATCGATTCGACTCACAAACCTGTGCCTTGGCGGCAGCGCAACAAGGTTTGGGTGTGGTGTTGGCATCCTTGCCGTTGGCGCAGCAAGCGCTTAAGTCCGGCGAGTTGGTGGAGTTATCGCAGCAGCGTCTCATCAGTGCTGCGGGGCCTTGGTTAACGGCACCAAAAGAACAACTGTCTCAACTAGATTGGCAACAGTTAAGTGATTTGTTTTGTCGCTAAATCTGGAACTACCTACCGGCCTAGGCGCCTACCAAACCAATGAGCTAAACGCGCTCCGGTATTGTAGTAGTGCGCTTTAATAGGCGAAAAGTGGTCGGCTTTAGGTAAGGTGATAGCCACCGGTAAGCTAGCGGGGTCTGCGCCCATGGCCCATTGCGCTGCGGCTTTACCCAGCACCGTAGCAGGGCCAATGCCACGGCCGCTATAGCCGTAGAGACTGATCGCTTGGGGGCCAATGTGGGCTATTTTTGGCAGGTGATCTGGGGTCATGGCGATGCAGCCACTCCAGACATACTGAAATTGGTAATCGGTGACTTGTGGGAATAAGGCTTTGAGTTGCCGGTGGGCCCAATTGACGTGGGTTTGTTTGCCCGCGTCTTCTACACAACCTACACCACCAATAATAAGCCGTCCCTCATTATCCAGCCTAAACGACGACATCACCTGCGCCGTGTCCCAACAACCTTCACCTTGGGGCAAAATACCACTGCGCTGCTGCTTGCTTAACGGTTGGGTGGCAAACTGGCAAAAGTGGACAGGCGTGTGGCGAGGTGTAGCGGCCAAATTGAAATCATAGGCATTGGTGGCCAGAATAAGCCGATTAGCCTTAATGCTCCCCTTGGCGGTAGTCACGCACCATTGGTTACCGTTATGTTGGTAACTCAATGCTGGGGATTGGGTGTAAATATGCGCTCCTGCCGCAACCGCAGCGTGGGCCAAGCCAAAGGCATACCCTAAAGGTTGTATGGTGCCTGCGCGAGGGTCAAACAAAGCGCCGGTAAATTGGCTCGACCCTGTGCGAGTTTGAGCGGTGCTAGCGTCTAGCAGTTGTACTGGCGCATGGCGTTTTTGTTGTGATAAGCGGCGTTTTAGATCTGCCAAACCTGCACTGTTGTTAGCGCAGTGCAAGGTGCCATTACGTACCGGCTGGCAATCAATTTGGTGCTCTTCTATGAGTTTAAATACCAGATCAGGTGCCGCGGCGAGCGCTTGGTTGAGGGTGTGCCCCGCGTGGTGGCCCAGTTGAGCTTCCACTTGGTCGGGAGGTACCCATAAACCGGCATTAACTAAGCCGACGTTACGGCCAGACCCGCCAAATCCAATGGAGTGGGCCTCTATAACCTGAACGTCAACATCTTGTTGTGCCAAGTGTAACGCTGTAGATAAGCCGCTGTAGCCGCCACCAATAATCACCACTTCAGTAGTCACGTGCGCCTCTAACGGAGTGCTAGCATAGGCATTGCTAACATTAGCACGCCATAGGCTATGGGCGGGTTTAGCTTTAGAGACAGCTTGTTTCACCAGAGATTACCTAATGAGAAGATTGATGATTTTATTAAACCGCGCGCCATAGGGAGGGTATAGGTTGGATAAGGTAGACTTGCGAGCTTGCTTAAATATAGGCCGTAACTTGCTCATGGCCATAAAACCCTCTGCGCCATGGTAGTGGCCCATGCCGCTTTCGCCCACACCGCCAAACGGCAGGTCGTGTTGGCTCACTTGCAAGGTGGTGTCATTGATACACACCCCTCCAGAGCGGGTTTTGTTAATCACATCTGCCTGTAACTGATTATCATTGCTGAATAAATACAAGCCTAAAGGGCGGTCGTGGTTATTGATATAGTCCAGTACATCGTTCATGTGGGTGTAAGTCATAATGGGTAGTAGCGGGCCAAAAATTTCTTCCTGCATCACCCGCATGCCATCGTTTACGCCGGTTAATAATGTGGGAGGTAGTTTGCGCAAGGTGGTGTCGCTGGTGTGGCTAGCAATCATAGGGATGGCCTGAGCACCCAGAGTAACGGCATCTGCAAGTGTGCTGTTTAGGCGTTGATACGCCGCTTCATCAATAACCGACGTGTAATCGGTGCTACTGGTGTCGGGGTAGCGAGCACTCACAATGGTTTTAGCGGATGCAACAAATTCGTCTACCTTGCCCTCGGGCACAAACAGGTAATCAGGCGCTACACAGGTTTGGCCGGCGTTGAGGCATTTGAAGAATAATAAACGCTGCGCGGCTTTGGCAATAGAGTAGTCTGGGGCAATGATAGCCGGTGATTTACCACCCAACTCCAAGGTGACGGGGGTGAGGTTGTCGGCTGCGGCACGCATTACTTGGCGGCCGGTATTGCCGGAACCTGTAAAGACTAAATGATCAAACGGCAGGGCGGAAAAATCGGCGCCCTTGGCGCCGGGTATCAGCGTAATCATGTCCTCAGCAAAGTTTTCTGCAAACAACGCTTGTAACAAATGACATAAATTCGACGAGTTAGCCGCCATTTTAATCATGCAACGGTTACCCGCAGCAATGGCGCACACCAATGGGCTAATACACAGAAACAACGGGTAGTTCCACGGTACCACAATACCCACTACGCCTAGAGGTTGGGGGATTACGGTGTTGCGGGCACCTAAGGCCCAAATCCCGACGGATCGTTTTTGGGGTTTCATCCACTTGGATAGCTTTTTGCGAGCATGGTTAATGCCATCGATGGATGGGAAAATTTCAGCTAAACGGGTTTCTTGGTGGGCACGATGGCCGTAGTCCTTACAGACGGCGTCCACGATGGACTGTTGGTTGGCCATAATCAGCGATTTAAGTTGGTCTAAGGTCTCACGGCGCTGCGCTAGGCTAGGGATTCCCTGCGACAAATAGGCTGATTTTTGCTTAGTAAGTGTAGCTCTGAGTTGGTCCGCGTTGACCTGAGGCTGGCTTATGGGTGTTGGCATGCGGTGTGTTCCTGTTGCTGAGAGAGCTAGCCTGATCAGGGATCATAACTAAACCAACAACAGAATACTGCAGATGACCGCAAAACCACAGTTAAATGTGGCCCCGCCTTTACGATAGTAAAGACGGGTGCGGGGTTACGGCAAACGCCGTTCTACTAAGGTAAGGATGCTGTAGAGTGCTACCGGCGTATCGTGCTGGTTGCGTACTTCTACATCCCATTCCACTACGCCTGTGGGTTTTTTGTCATCAGGGCGTTGGTCTTTATAGGTTTTTTGTTTGCAGCTTAGGCGCACTTGGATGGTGTCACCAATACATACGGGTTCCACAAAACGCAAATTCTCTAAGCCATAGTTAGCTAATACTGGGCCCGGTGAAGGCTCTACAAACATGCCAGCGGCGGCAGAAATTACAAAATAACCATGGGCTACACGTTGACCAAATAAAGAGTCTTTGGCGGCAATTTCGTCGAAGTGAGCGTAAAAATGATCACCTGACAGGCAACCAAAATTAACGATGTCGGCTTCGGTTACGGTACGTCGGTGCGTGATTAAGGTTTCACCAATTTGTAGGTCTTCAAAGTGCTTCTTAAACGGATGCACTTGGGTAGTGATTTGTTCTGAACCTGGGTGGAATTCTTTGGTCACTGCCGTCAGCATTGTGGGGCTGCCTTGCAGAGCTGTGCGTTGCATGTAGTGTTTTACTGCGCGAATGCCACCTAGTTCTTCGCCGCCGCCCGCGCGGCCGGGGCCACCATGTACCAACATAGGCAAGGGCGAACCGTGGCCTGTGGATTCTTTAGCACAGGCTTGGTTAAGCACTAACAAACGCCCATGGTAAGCGGCGGTGCCAAGTACAATTTGTTGCGCTTCTAGCGGATCGTCACTCACCAAGGAACCCACTAAGCTACCACGGCCCAATTTGGTGATGGCAATGGCTTCGTCGATGCTGTTATAGGGCATTAATACGGAAACGGGGCCAAAGGCTTCTACTTCGTGGGGCAGTGTAGCCGTTAGGGGCGAGTCACAACGTAATAACGTGGCAGGGAAAAACGCACCGCCGTCTCGGTTGCCACTATGCAGGGCAAAGTCTTGGCTGCCGCCATAAACCACTTGAGTATGCTGCTTTAAACGATTTAATTGTTGCCAAGTGTCTGCTACTTGGTCGCGGCCTACCAATGGCCCCATACGCACGCCTTCTTGTGATGGGTCGCCCATAGTCATCTTTTGCAGACGAGCAATCACCGCGTTGGACACGGCATCCATCAAATTTGCAGGCACAATGGCACGACGAATAGCGGTACACTTTTGGCCGGCTTTCACGGTCATTTCAGTCACTAAAGACTTAACGAATAGATCAAATTCCGGAGTGTTGGGCGTGGCTTGCTGGCCCAGAATGCTGTAGTTAAGCGAATCAGCCTCCATGGTGAAGGGGATGCTGTTGGCCATGATGTTGGCATGGCTTTTTAGTTTTTGACCGGTCACAGCGGAGCCTGTGAAGGTGACGACGTCTTGCTCGTTGAGTTGATCTAATAAGTCGCCTACACCGCCACAAATAAGCTGGATGGCGCCTTCTGGTAACAAACCAGACTCGACAATGGCTTGAACCATGAGCTGAGTGAGGTAGCAAGAAACACTGGCGGGTTTAACGATCACCGGTACACCCGCGGCTAAGCTGGGCGCAATTTTTTCTAACATACCCCAGCACGGGAAGTTAAAGGCGTTAATGTGTACGGCTACGCCCTCTTTAGGCACTAGAATATGCCGACCCACAAATGAGCCGCCCGCAGACAGTGCTTCACAGGGGCCCTCTATGGCATAGGTTTCGTTAGAGAACTCGCGACGCACCATACCCGAATAGCTAAATAGGGTTTGAATACCTCCTTCAATGTCTACCCAGCTATCCAATTGAGTGGCGCCAGTACAGGCAGACAGGGTATAAAATTCTTGTTTACGACCTAGCAGATATTTGCCTAAATGTTTGAGCATATTGGCGCGCTGGTGCAAGGTCATTTTACGCAAGGCGGTGCCGCCAACATTGCGGCCATAGGTTGCCACTTCTGCAAAATTGATGCCTTGGCTGCTGATTTGTGCCACTGGATCGCCACTCACTGCGTGGTAAATTTCAACCCCAGTATCATCACTGGTATGCCATTGGCCGTTAACGTAGCTCGCTACTTTCATGTGTTGTTCCTGTTATACGTCGTAGTCTAAGACGATTTTGGCGCTAATGGGGAAGCTTTGACAGCTCAGTACGTAGCCATCTTTAATTTCGTAGTCTTCTAAGGCGTGGTTGGTGTCCATTTCTACTTCGCCTTCGAGCACTTTACATTTGCAGGTGGAGCACACGCCAGCTTTGCAAGCCCATGGTAGGTCTGCGCCTTCGGCAAGGCCTGCTTCAAGGATGTTTAAACTGTTGTGAGCTAACTCAAAGCTGCGGGTGTGGCCGTCGGCGCGGATACTAATCTCGCTAGTATTAGCGCTGGTGGCCGTAGGTTTGCGCTTACGTGCTGCGCTGCCTGCTGTTTGTGTGCCAAACAGTTCTAAATGCACCTTATCGGCTTTGATGCCAGCCTTAATAAGGGCTTGTTGGCAATCTTTACTCATGTCTTCTGGGCCGCAGATAAAGCACTCACTGAGGCGGTCTGGGTGGATCCATTGCTCAAGCAATTGGTCAATTTTTTGACCATCTATACGGCCATTAAATAGGTCGATGTCCTGCTGTTCACGGCTCATCACGTAGATTACATTAAGCCGTTGCATGTACGTATTTTTTAGGTCTTCCAACTGTTCCCTAAAGATTACGCTGCTGGTGGCACGGTTGCCGTACACCAAGGTGACCTTGGAGGTGGCTTCTGTCTCTAACATGCTTTTGGCAATAGACATGATAGGTGTAATGCCCGAGCCTGCGGCAATTAGGAGGTACTCGCCTTGGTGGTCTGAGTCTAGCGTGCTGGTGAAGTGGCCTTGGGGCGGCATTACGTCAATTTGTTGGCCTATTTTAAGATGCTGGTTGGCCCAGGTAGAAAATTGGCCATCGGTCACTTGTTTAACGGCTACACGTAGTTTTTGCTGGCCTACACTTTCACAAATGGAATAAGCGCGGCGTACTTCTTGGCCTTCTACCTGAGTTCTAAGGGTGAGGTATTGGCCTTGTTGGTAATGGAATTTCTCGGCTAAATCGGCCGGTAAATCAAAGGCGATAGAGACGGTGTCGCGGGTCTCGTTGGTGACTTGATTTACGGTGAGAGGGTAAAAATGTTTCATAGAAAAAGGCTCATCAAGTTAAATCGTTTTAAAGTAGTCAAACGGTTCTAAGCAGTCATTGCAGCGGTATAGGGCTTTGCAAGCGGTAGAGCCAAATTGGTTGAGTAAGGCCACATTGGTACTGTTGCACTGGGGGCAGGCTAAGGTGGTAATGTCGTCTAGGGGTGGCGCAATACCGGCTTGTTTAAGAGCTATGCGGCCTTTTTGCGTCATCCAAGTGCTACACCAAGCGGGCGATAACACAGTTTTAACACGGTTGGGTATACCAGCGCGCTTAAGCGTATGGTGCACTTCGCTGGCAATAAAATCCGTGGCCGGGCAACCCGAATAGGTGGGTGTCACTTGCACCAGCCAGTGTTGTTCATGTTGTTGGAGTTTGGCACTGCGCACAATGCCTAAGTCCACCACACTCACCATGGGCAATTCCGGGTCTGGCACCAGCTCTAACAATTGCCACACCTCGCTCTCGGTAGGTGTGGTGTGATGAAAGTCGAGCTGACGGCCACGGTCGGTGGAGATCAGCGGTTGCACTTCTACCATACCGCACCAGGGTGGGCGCGATAGAGGCTTTGCATTTCTGCTAACATCAATCCAAAAGGTTCGCTGTGTTCGCCTTGTTTGCCACCAAATTTTTGGAAACACTCTGCCGGTAGCGTAAGCGTCGCTTCAGCCATGGTTTGGCTCACAATGGCGCGCCATTGGCCTTCAATATCGGCTTGATTTGCCGCAATGCCTTGGGCAACCAGTTGTAGCTCTTCATCACCTTGTACAAACAATTCATCGGTAAAGGACCACAAATCGTTGATAGCCGATTGCATGTAGTCGTGGCTTTGCTGGGTGCCATCACCAAGGCGAATAACCCAGTTGCGCGAACGTTGTTGGTGGTAATCCACTTCTTTAATGGACTTGGCAGCAATGGCCGCAATTTGGCTGTCTTGGCTTAGGCACAGTGCATTTAACGTAAGATGATGCCACACATCAAACAAGTATTGGCGGGTCATAGTGTTGGCAAAGTTACCGTTGTCTTGTTCGCACAATAGTAGGTTTAAAAATTGTCGCTCATCGCGGCCCATGGCGAGGGCGTCGCAATCACCTAATTGTGGGTTTCTGGCTACGGCATAGTCTAGCCAATTACGCGCTTGACCAAATAGGTCGAGGCTGGTGTTCATTAGAGCCGTTTCTTCTTCTAGAATCGGCCCATGGGTACATAATTCACACAGGCGCTGGGCCAGTACTAACGGGTTGTCGGCCAAGTGCAAGATGTACTGGTTGAGTGAGTCGTGGCCTTGAGTGGCGTAACAATGGCTCATTACATTTTATCCACGCTGGCAGGCAGCTGATAAAACGACGGGTGACGGTAAATTTTTTCTACCGGTGAGGTAAACATGGCGTCTTTTTGCTCTGGTGCACTGGCACAAATGGCGTTGGAATCCACCACCCAAATGCTGGTCCCTTCATTGCGACGGGTGTACAACTCACGGGCATTTTCCATGGCCATGGTTTCGTCTGCGGCGTGTACGCTACCTACATGTTTGTGGCTTAAACCATGACGGCTGCGGATAAACACTTCGTATAAAGGCCAATCGGTTTTGTTCATGTTTATGCCACCTTGTTGGTATTGGATTGTTGAGACTTGGTGTTGGCTTGTTTGTCGGCGTAGGCAATCGCCGCTTCTCTAACCCAAGCGCCATTCTCATGGGCTTGTACTTTACGAGCTAGGCGTTGTTTGTTGCAGGGGCCATTGCCTTTAATTACGGCAAAAAACTCGGCCCAATCAATGGTGCCGTAATCGTAATGGCCGGTTTCTTCATTCCACTTGAGGTCTGGGTCTGGCACGGTGCAGCCTAGTACTTCTAACTGAGGTATGGTTTGGTCGATAAACTGCTGGCGGATTTCGTCGTTGCCTTTACGTTTGATCTTCCAAGCCATGGATTGAGCCGAGTTAGGTGATTCGTTATCCGTAGGGCCAAACATCATTAGTGATGGCCACCAAAGTCGGTTGATGGAGTCTTGCACCATGTCTTTTTGTGCCTGGGTGCCTTGTTGCATCATGGTGAGCAGCAGTTCGTAACCCTGGCGCTGATGAAAGCTTTCTTCTTTACAAATACGCACCATGGCGCGGGCATAAGGGCCATAAGATGTGCGCTGTAGCATCACTTGGTTAACAATGGCCGCGCCATCTACTAACCAGCCCACGGCGCCAATGTCGGCCCAGCTAAGGGTAGGGTAGTTAAAGATACTGGAATACTTGGCTTTGCCTGTGTGCAAGTCGTCGAGCATTTGCGAGCGACTAGCACCTAAGGTTTCGGCAGCACTATAGAGATACAAGCCATGACCACATTCGTCTTGAATTTTAGCCGCAAGCTGTAATTTGCGTTTAAGGGTCGGTGCGCGAGTGAGCCAATTGCCTTCCGGTTGCATGCCGATAATTTCTGAATGGGCATGTTGGGAAATCTGCCGTATTAAGGTTTTACGGTAGGCTTCTGGCATCCAGCTTTGCGGTTCAATTTTGTCTTCGGCATCAATCTGCGCCATAAACGCCGCTTCTTGGGCGTCCATATCGGCGCGGTCTTTTACTTGCTTAACGCCGGTCTCAACCATTTGTGCGTACATAGGGGGCTTCCTCGATAATTCTTGGTAAATGATACAATATATTAATATTAAGTCAATATTTTTGTATCACTTATCGCAAATCGCGTACGCGTACGGCTTTGCCTTCGGAACGTGGCAAACTACCCGGCGCACTAATATCAATGCGGCAGCTAATGCCGATAAAGGTTTTGATTTTGTTGACCAATTGCTTTACCACCTGATCCTGCTGCTCGGTATCAATGTGGGCATAGTTTGGGTTTAACTCGATATTCACGGTGATTGCATCCATGTTGCCAGCTCGGGTTAAGTCTATTTGATAATGCGGCGACAGCTCTGGCAAGGTGAGCGCTAGCTCTTCTATTTGAGACGGGAATACGTTGACGCCACGAATAATCATCATGTCATCGCTACGGCCAGTAATCTTATCCATGCGCCGCATAGGGCGTGCCGTGCCTGGTAATAGGCGGGTAAGGTCGCGGGTGCGGTAACGAATCACCGGCATGGCTTGTTTGGTGAGCGAGGTGAATACAAGTTCGCCATACTCGCCGTCTGGCAATACTGCACCAGTGCTAGGGTCTACGATTTCCGGATAAAAGTGGTCTTCCCATAGGGTGGGGCCATCTTTGGTTTCCAAGCATTCCATACCCACACCAGGCCCCATCACTTCCGACAGACCATAGATATCCAAGGCATCAATGCCCATGCGTTGTTCAATGGCGGTACGCATGGTGTTGGTCCAGGGTTCGGCACCAAAAATACCTAAACGTAGTTTTAAGCTATGTGGATCAATACCTTGTTTTTCCATCTCATCGGCTAAGTTAAGCATGTAAGACGGCGTCACCATAATGATGTCTGGGTTAAAGTCTTTGATTAATTGCACTTGTTTGGCGGTTTGGCCACCGGACATGGGGATCACCGTACAGCCTAGTTTTTCTGCACCATAATGCGCACCTAAACCACCCGTAAACAAACCGTAGCCATAGGACACATGCACCATATCTTCTGCATTACCGCCCGCTGCACGAATAGAGCGCGCCATCACCCTGGCCCAAGTGTCGATGTCGTCTGCGGTATAACCCACTACTGTGGGTTTGCCGGTAGTGCCACTTGATGCGTGCACGCGCACTATGTCTTTTTGTGGTACTGCAAACATATTGAATGGGTAGTTGTCGCGCAAATCACTTTTAATGGTAAACGGAAATTGGCTTAAATCAGACAAGTCTTTAAGGTCGCCAGGAGCAAGGCCCGCAGCATCAAAGCTGTTTTTGTAATGAGACACATTGTCGTAGGCGTGTTGTAGACTCCAGCGCATACGCTCAAGCTGTAAGGCGCGAAGTTCGTCAATACTGGCCGATTCTATGGGTTCTAATTGACTCATTCTATGCTCCTAAGTCTGAGGTGGTGGGGTCGATAATATGGGTGCCTATTTGATGGGCGCGGCCACGAAATTGGGCGATGGGTTGCTGGTCTGAATTAGTGATTTCAACGTCGTACAACCCCGTAACTTTACCACGGGACAAGCGCTTTGCTGTGGCAGTGAGGAGATCTTGAGCCTTGGCCGGCCGTATAAAGTCGATGCTGCAGCCAGAGGCTACGGTGGGGCGGTTGTCACTATTGCAAGCAAAGGCAAAGGCCGAATCGGCCATGGCAAACAAAAAGCCGCCATGACAAGTGCCGTGGCCGTTGAGCATAAAGTCTTGTACTTGCATGGTCATGCAAGCTTGGCCTTCATCCACCCATTGCATTTCTATGCCCAGGTGCTGGCTGGCATGGTCGTTTTTCCACAGCTGTTTAAAACAGGCTTCGGCTAGCTCTTTAGGCTCACTCATGGCAGCTCCTATCGGCCCGTATAGACTGGGGTTTGTTTGTTCATAAACGCTTTGACACCAATTTGGTAGTCTTCACTTTGGCCTGCTTGACGCTGTAATTGGCTTTCTAGGTCTAACTGGGTATCAAGATCGTTATCAAAACTGGCATTAAGGCTTTGTTTAATTAAGCCTAAGCCATGAGTCGGTTGGGTGGCCAAGTGTTGGGCTAACTGCTGGCAATGGGGCATGAGTTCATCATCGGCTTTCACCTCCCAAATAAGGCCCATTTTTTCGGCTTGGGTGGCGCTAAGTTTGTCACCCAAAAGTGCGAGACCTTTGGCCTTGGCTAAGCCTACTAAACGGGGCAAGACCCATGTGCCGCCAGCATCGGGGATTAGACCTAAACGACAAAAGGCTTGAATAAAACTTGCGCTCTGGGCAGCTATTACTAGATCACAAGCCAAGGCGATGTTAGCGCCAGCCCCAGCTGCTACACCGTTAACGGCGCAAATCACGGGCATAGGAAGGTCGCGCAAGCTTTTGATGAGCGGGTTATAGTAGGTGTTGAGCGTGGCGCCCAAATCGGGGGCTTGCTGGCCATCATCAAAGTTACGATCACCTAAATCTTGCCCCGCACAAAAGCCGCGGCCGGCGCCGGTGATTAACACGCAGCGTACACTCTGGTCGGCTTTAACTGTAGCCATGGCTTGTTGTAACTGTTGGTGCATGTCCACATTAAAACTGTTGAGATTTTTGGGGCGGTTAAGAGTGATAGTAGCCACTCCCTTATGGATGCTTAATAAAATAGAATCTGACATTTTTTGGTCTCTTTTAAATGACATGGATCAATGATAATCTAGCCACACGATAAAAAGATACAAAAACAAGAAAATTAATTGATTTTGTGTATCTCTTTATAACCATGCGCTACAAAACCCCTACAATTAACCAAGGAAATTGACTCATGCCCTGTTATCAAATGGACGGCATCACCCCCGTAGTCGACCCCACCAGTTATGTCCACCCTACGGCGGTGATCATTGGAGACGTGATCATTGGCGCCCATTGTTACATTGGCCCGGCCGCTTGTTTACGTGGTGATTTTGGCCGCTTGGTGCTAGAACAAGGTGTTAACGTACAAGATACCTGTGTGATGCATGGTTTTCCAGGCTCAGACACAGTCATCGAAGTAGATGGCCACATTGGCCACGGTGCCGTAGTGCATGGTGCACGCATTGGTCGCAACGCCTTGGTGGGCATGAACGCAGTGGTGATGGACGGTGCTCAAATAGGCGCCGAATCGATTGTGGCGGCCTGCGCCTTTGTAAAAGCCGGTTTTGAATGTGGCGAGCGCAGCATGGTGGTGGGTATGCCTGCTAAGGTGTTGCGGCAAGTGACCGATACCGAACTTGAGTGGAAACATAACGGCACGCTAGATTATCAAGATCTAGCCCTACGATGCCAAGCGACGTTACGCGAGTGCGAACCATTACCACAAGTGGAAGACAACCGTCAGCGTATGCAACCGGCACGCTCTACTCCTTTGTTTGAGAGCAAGCGTTAGTGGGGTGTTAGGTTAAGCCACCAAAACGTTGGTGGAACTGTTCGCTTGCCGGAGGCATGTCACCGTTGGCTGTTTCAAAGGCTTTGTTGATATAGGTTTCGGCGGCTGGCCACAGCTGCTGGTATAGCTCCTCGGCTAGTTGCCTTGCATCGTGACCGGGCCAGTTTGGGCCCACTAACTCGTCGGGTAATAGGGGGTCACGCAGGAGGATGCGGCGATAGTCGTGAATGAGCAATGTGCGGGCCATAAAGGCGTCTTCTGGGGTTAATTCTTGTTGTTTGGCATCGGCCAGCAGTGGCTTAAATTGTGTTAAAAACTCTTGATAACTGTGACTTAAGGCAGAAAAATCCCAATAGCTACGCACTTGCTCGGTGGTGGAAACACTCAATGGATTAGCAGGCACAGCTTGGTCCAATACCAGTACTTTACCGGTTAACTGTAACTCTTCTAATAGACTATCTAAATCCTCATGTTCTGCCGTGGGGTGGAGCATGGTTTGTGGGCATGCTTGGCCATAACCTAACCACTGCAGACCTTGTTTGAGCTGCTTACGCTCATCGTTTTCTAATTGCCCCAGCAAGACTAATGTCCAAGTGCCATCCCAAGGTGGGCTTTGGTGAGCATAAACTAGCTTAAACGCTTGGCTAAAGTGGCGTTGGCCAAAATCTGTCACCTGGTAATAGCTGCGCCGACCAATAGGGTTGGCGGTGAGCCAGTTATCTTGCGTAAGACGAAATACCGCAGTTCGGGTTAAACGAGGATTTAATCCGAAGGGTTCCAGCGCTTTAATAAGGCTACCCAACCACACTTCACCCCCATGGGGTACCAGCGCATCACCCAACACTGTGGTAATGAGCGAGCCCGCACGAATAGGCCGACGGTTTTGAAAGTGTTGCAGAATGTGCGCAAGAGACGGGAGCATAAGAAGACAGGGTTACAAAGTTTTGGTGGTTGAGGTGGATTCATTATCCATGAGCCATGGGTAAAAGTCGATCTACGCCATCAAACCCCTAATCCTCCAGCCCTTGCAAAAACGCTGCAAACTCCTCCCCAATGCCATCATGCCCTCTTCTAAATAATCCACAATAGCATCCGTTAGCTGAATTTCACCCCCCACACCCAGTTATATTCAAACTGCAGTGTAAAGTTTACAATAACCCCTGCCACAGCAAATAGAGTTCCACCCATAAGGAAGTTATGAGTCAATTTTTCCAAATCCACACAGAATCCCCCCAACCTCGCCTCATCAAACAAGCGGCCGAAATCATCCAAAAAGGCGGTGTAGTGGTTTACCCCACCGATTGCGCTTACGCCATTGCCTGCCACTTGGGTGATAAAAAAGCAGTCGATCGGATTAAACAAATCCGTCAATTGGATGATAAGCACCACCTTACCCTTGTGTGTGAAGACTTAAGCCAAATTGCCACCTACGCCAAAGTAGACAACGAAGCCTACCGCATTCTTAAATCTCACACCCCAGGCGCTTACACCTTCATTTTAAAGGCCAGTAAAGAAGTGCCCAAAAAGCTGTTGCACCCCAAAAAGAAGACCATAGGTCTACGCGTACCCGACAACGCCATCGCCTTGGCCTTGCTCAAAGAACTAGGCGAGCCCATGCTCAGCAGCTCATTAATATTACCTAATGAAGAATTTCCATTAACAGACCCCTACGATATTCGGCAAACCCTCGAACATAGTCTAGACTTGATCATCGACGGCGGATATTGCGGCATGGAAGTGACGTCATTGGTCAGTTTAGTCGACGGCGAAATAGAAGTGTTACGTCAAGGCATGGGCGATACAACAGACTTTCAGTAGTTATCGGCCATTGCCACCGTCTTACCTAGGTAAAAATGTCCACATACTGTCTTGTTGATCTAAATCATGATTTACTGGTCATATCATTTATGAACACGATTCATTTTAGGAATTATTCCTAGAGGGTTTTCCCTATACTGATGCAATCAGGTAAAGGATTTACTCATGGCGATAACAGCAGAACTTTGGCAGGCCAACCTTATTGCGTTGGTCAGTGCATATTTGGCGATTAAAATATTACGGCCCATTGCCGTTTATTTTAACCTTGTTGACATTCCAGCCGGACGTAAGCATCACGTTGGCCACATTCCGCTGATTGGCGGGTTGTCTATTTATGTGGGCGTGCTGGTGGCCATCCTTGCCGTTTACCCAATTCACGATAAACTCTTTTACCTTGCTGCTTCAGCATCCCTAATTTTAGTGACTGGCCTAGTGGATGATATAAAGCAATTGGGTGTTTGGGTGCGCATTCTTATTCAGGCCATTGCCTGTGTAATCATGATCAAAGGTGCAGGTATCTATGTTGAATCTTTAGGCGACTTATTCGGCACGGGCGTAATTCACCTCGGCCAGTGGGGCATTCCCTTCACCGTGATTAGCGTGATTGGCTTAGTCAATGCCGTCAACATGAGCGACGGCATTGATGGCTTAACGGGTTCCTTAGCACTGGTGGCTATCCTTGGGGTGTTTGCCTTCGAGAGCATCAGCGGCAATTATCGCTTGTTTGATTTCTTATTGATCATGGTTGCTGCACTGATACCTTATCTGCTCACCAACCTTTCCATCATCAGCGACCGTAAAATATTCCTAGGTGATGCTGGCAGTATGTTCATTGGCTTTATTCTGGCGTGGGTGCTGATTGAGTTAAGCCAAGGTGATGGTTCAGGAACCCGCCAAGCCATCCAGCCCATCAACGTGCTCTGGTGTGTTGCTTTACCTGTGATTGATACGTTGGTGGTCATTATTAAACGCCTAAGAGCGGGCCGATCGCCCTTTCACCCAGACCGTTCTCACTTTCATCACATGTTAGAAAATTTAGGCTTAAATACACGCCAATCGTTGGCTGCCTTGATTATGATTGCATCGGTGCTAATGGCGATAGGTGCGTTAGCGCAACTGCTTTGGCCACAAGCCAGCGCTGGCTTGTTTATGCTAGTCATCGCAGGGTATGTGTACTGGTCTAAACAGCATGGTTGGTCCGATGTTGGCGAGGTGACTCATGAGCGCGTCTAATTGGTTATTGCTGCAAGTTAAACCAAGGCAAGAAATGCGCGCATTGGAAAACCTAGAGCGTCAAAATGGCGACTGCTATTGCCCACAAATATGGGTAGAAAAGCTCAGCCGCGGAAAACGTATTCAGGTGGAAGAAGCGCTGTTCCCAGGTTACTTATTTATTAATGCACAACCCGAACAAAATGGCCTAACCTACACCAGCATCCGTTCCAGTCGTGGAGTGAGTAAAATAGTTGGTTTTGGCGTAGAGCCCATTAAAGTGCCCGAAACCCTGATTGCACAGATTAAATTACGTGAACACATGAGTTTAGCGGGTGAAAGCCCTGCCAGTGCGCCGGATGTGCCGCAAGCGGGCGACAGTATTAACATATTAGAAGGTCCATTCAAGGGCTTAAACGCCGTGTTCAGCCATACCGATGGCCAACAAAGGTCCATTGTATTAGTTCGTTTGTTAAATCAACAAACCCCCACATCGTTAGCCAATACCCAAATCAAAAAAAGCGCATAAACGCTCGTTAAAAATTATTCATAACGATTTTTTGTGCTAATGTAATAACAGTGTTCAATAGTTGAACGCTAAATCGCCGACGAGCTGTACCGCAAATGCCATAAGTAACCGGGTAGGGCGGTAGCGTGTCGGCCAACAGTAAACCTAGACCATGCCCACAGAAACTCACTACAAAATCCTCAAGCACATCGAAAGCAATCCCCAGATTTCGCAACGAGAGTTAGCGCAAGCCTTGGGTGTGAGCGTGGGTAAGGTGAACTATTGCATTAGGGCATTAGTGAATAAAGGCATGGTCAAAGCCGGAAATTTTCAGCGCAGCACGAATAAGTGGGGCTATATGTACCTCCTCACACCCAGAGGGATTGAAGAAAAGACACGGTTGACCAAGTACTTTTTGCAACGCAAGTTGACCGATTATGAGCAAATTCTCCAAGAGATAGAGCAGCTTGAGCATGACCGTTAATCACTTATATCAGAAGCAATTCGGGGAGCGCGTTTGACAACTACCTCACCAGCTTGGCAAGCCCTTGCGGATCATTACCAGCAAGACATTAGGCCTGATTCACTCAGGCAGTTATTTGATGCTGGGGGCGAGTCACGCTTTACTGACCTATCATGGCAAGCAGAAGGCATTCTTTTAGACCTATCCAAGCAACGTATCCAGCCCAAAAGCCTGGACCTGTTGCTCGAACTGGCAAGGCAGCGCCAGCTTCCAAAGGCCATAGAACGCCTCTTTAACGGCGGCATCGTCAACCCCAGTGAGCTTCGCCCAGCCCTGCATACGGCACTGCGCCAAAGCCAAGGCCCGTATCCCAAAGTCGATGGCCAAGATACAGGCCAACTCATTGCTGACAACCTGGCCAATATGCAGCGCATCGTCAACAAGGTGCACGCAGGGGAGTGGCTGGGTTATAACGGCCAAGCCATCAGTGCCATCGTCAACATCGGTGTGGGGGGCTCAGATGTGGGCCCCCAAATGGTGTGCCAGGCGTTGGATGAATTTAAAAGCGACACCAAATTTCCCCTCAAGTTTTTGTTTGTGTCTTCGTTGGATGGCAGTCAGCTAGCCGAAATGTTGCAACACCTAGATCAGGCCACCACCGTGTTTATCGTGGCGTCCAAAACCTTTACCACGGTGGATACTATGGCCAATGCGAAAACCGCAAAGGCGTGGTTACGTAAGACTATTCCGAGTGATAAGGCCATTACTGAGCATCACTTTATTGGCAGCAGTGCGCACCCTGAGCGGATGCATGCCTGGGGGATTCCACACGCCAATCAGGTGGCCTTGTGGGATTGGGTGGGGGGGCGTTATTCACTCTGGAGTGGCATCGGCCTGCCCATAGCACTCAAAATTGGGATGGCCGGATTTAAGCAACTCTTGGCCGGTGCTGAAGCGATGGATCAGCATTACAGAACAACACCGTTGGAACATAATCTGCCCGTGCTGCTGGCCATGACTGGTATCTGGAATATCAATATTCTGGGTTTAAAAGCCCAGACGATTTTGCCCTATGATGGGCGTTTGAAAACCCTTCCCAATTACCTGAGTCAGTTGGAAATGGAAAGCAACGGCAAAACCGTAACCAGCGACGGCAGTCGTACCGCACGGGATACCAGCCCTGTCATCTGGGGCGATGTGGGGGCCAATGCCCAGCACGCTTATTTTCAACTGCTGCATCAGGGTACGCCGGCTTTTTATGCAGACTTTATTGTGCCCGTTAGACGCACACCTTCAAATGGCTATAGCAAAGACACCCAAGTTCAGCTGCAATGTCAGCAAGAGCTTAATTTGGCCAATTGCATCGCCCAGTCTCGTGTACTGATGATGGGCGACAGTGTATTGCAATGGGAAGATTCGTGCGAAAAATCACCCGATCGTTTGTATTCGGGTAATCACCCATCGACCACCATCATGTTCGATGAGCTAACGCCATATAGCTTGGGTTCATTGATTGCTCTCTATGAACACAAAGTGTACACGCAGGCGGTCATTTGGGACATCAACCCGTTTGATCAGTGGGGAGTAGAGTTGGGTAAGCAAATCGCCAAAACCACCTTGAAGGCAATCCAACAGCGCCAACAAGCCATGGCCGATGACGAGCATTTTGACGCGTCTACTGACGGTCTACTCAGTCATATTGATGCATGTACCCATGCACATCAGCAGGCCATACTTAACAAAAACACAGGACAACCATGAAAGCCATTATTCCCGTAGCGGGCCTGGGCACGCGCATGCTCCCAGCCACCAAAGCCATCCCCAAGGAGTTGTTGCCGGTGTATGATCGGCCAATTATTCAACATGTGGTTGAGGAGGCGATTGCCGCCGGCATGACCGAGATCATCCTAGTCACCCGCAGTGGCAAAGAGGCGATTGAAAACCACTTTGATGCCCACTATGAGTTGGAGCATCGGCTGGAAAAGAAAGGCAAGGAAGTCATTCTTAAGCAGATTAAGCACATTATTCCACCCCAAGTGCAAGTCATTTCCGTGCGCCAGGAAGATGCCTTAGGCTTGGGGCATGCCATTCTGTGCGCCAAACGCCTAGTCAGCCAAGATGAGCCATTTGCCGTACTGCTACCCGATGTACTGCTGCTGGATGCGGCTGATAAACCCCCGCACCACAGTTTTACCCAATCGGTGAAAAGAACCCGTGACACGGGCATAGGCCAAGTGATGGTGGAACGGGTGCAAGACACCGATGTGGGTCAGTACGGTATCGTCGACCTCAATGGCGGCCAATTGAATACGGGCGATAGTGCGGCCATCAAAGCCATGGTGGAAAAACCCCAACTAGAGGAAGCCCCTTCCAACCTAGCCGTGCTGGGCCGTTATGTCTTGCCTTATCGGGTGATGGAACTGTTAGAACACGTGCAGCCCGGCGCAGGTGGCGAGATTCAGCTCACCGATGCCTTGGATGAATTACTCAAAGAACAACCCTTGGAAGCCTTTCTCACGGACGCCGAAGTGCATGATTGTGGTCATCAATGTGGCTTTGTGAAGGCCAATGTGGCGGTGGCAAGGCGAGCCGGGATGGAGATTTGATAATAGCCATTATCGGTTGTTAGAAATTTCTTATGGGAACAAGCGCTTTAGTGGGTTTTTCGGACTGTTTTGGTCAAAAAGAGTGATAATTTTGTAGCTCATGGTAGTGCTCTTATCGACCATCAGAACAAATGATGAGCGAAAATACATTGAATGACGATTGATTGCGGTATTTAAAGGAATAAATAACTATGTGCGGAATTGTTGGGGCTGTCTCTAATCGCCCCGTGTGCGAGATTTTAGTGGACGGATTACAGCGCCTTGAGTACAGGGGCTATGATTCGGCGGGTGTCACCATTCTGGATGGCGCAGGCAGTGCTTCGTGTGTGAAGCGCCAAGGCAAAGTTGAGGCCTTAGCTTCAGCACTGGCGGATACGCAGTTCAATGGCACAACAGGCATTGCCCATACCCGGTGGGCCACCCATGGTGCTCCCTCTGAGCGCAACGCCCACCCGCACCAATCTGGCGAGCGTTTTTCCTTGGTGCATAACGGTATTATCGAAAATCACGACGAATTGCGCGATGCGTTAGTACGTGATGGTTACGTGTTTAGTTCGGATACGGATACGGAAGTGATTGTCCACCTCATTCATCAATTATCACCTCTCTATGCTGATTTGCGTTCGACCGTTCAGGCAGTGACACAACAGTTGCAAGGTGCCTATGGCATGGTGGTGGCAGACAGTCAGTCACCCGATGAGTTGGTCGTATCGAGGTCAGGTAGTCCCATTGTCATTGGCTATGGAGAGAATGAGCACTTTGTTGCCTCAGACCCATTGGCCCTTTTGCCGGTCACACGACGCTTTAGTGTGTTGGAGGAGGGTGATAGTGCTCACGTTACGCGAGAGGCTGTGCGTGTATTTGATGTATCGGGCGTAGAGGTTATTCGTGAGGTCAATGATTTTGATATGAAATCGGATGCGAGTGACAAGGCTGGCTATAAGCACCATATGCTCAAAGAAATCTTTGAGCAGCCAGAGGCCATCCGCCGTACACTGGAGGGGCGCGTACAGTCGGGTGCAGTGAGTGCCGATGCCTTTGGTACAGGCTCACAGGCCCTATTTAGCCAGGTGAAACATATTCAGATCGTCGCCTGTGGTACCAGCTATAATGCGGGTATGGTGGCGCGCCATTGGATCGAGCAGCATGTCGGTATTAGCTGCAGTGTGGAAATTGCTTCCGAATTTCGCTATCGCCAGTCCTTTGTTCACGACGGCTCATTATTAGTGACGCTGTCACAGTCAGGCGAGACAGCCGACACCTTGGCCGCTCTTCGTCTGGCTCAATCCTTGAATTACCTTGCTTCGTTGACTATTTGTAATGTTGTAACGTCGAGCCTGGTGAGGGAGTCGGATTTTGTTTATCTGATGAAGGCAGGGCCTGAAATCGGTGTCGCCTCTACTAAAGCCTTTACCGTGCAACTGACCGCATTGCTGATGTTATGTGTGGCAGTCTGTCAGGCAAAGCAGGCCAATCAAACGTTTCGTGATGAAGCTGTTGAGGCCCTTTTGCAACTGCCCGAGAGTATTCAGCAGGCATTGACTCTGGCAGAGCCTATTAAGGCTTTGGCAGACAAGTTTGCGGATAAACACCATGCCTTGTTTTTAGGCCGTGGTGAACAGTACCCCATCGCCATGGAAGGGGCCCTGAAATTAAAAGAAATTTCTTATATTCACGCCGAGGCCTACGCAGCAGGTGAGTTAAAGCATGGCCCATTGGCGTTGGTTGATGATGGCATGCCGGTGGTAGTGGTTGCACCAAACAATGACCTGTTGGACAAGCTTAAGTCTAACATTGAAGAAGTAAGAGCCCGCGGTTCGGTGATGTATGTGTTTGCCGACAGTGACGACCACTTTAAATCTGAACCGGGTCTGGATGTCGTGAATATGGCCCATGCCAATCACCTTATTACCCCTATTCTGTTCAGCATACCGCTACAGTTCCTGTCTTACTATGTGGCTTTGGTGAAGGGTACAGATGTGGACCAGCCAAGGAACCTAGCGAAGTCGGTGACAGTTGAGTAATTTGTACACTTTAAAGAGCCATAAGTACTCTTATCGTTTGTTAGGAACACCTTAGTGAATGCGGTGCCTTTGGTGCTTTTTCGGAGTATTTTGGACAAAAGAAAAACTGCGTCGTTATGAGTAAGGTAACAGTTCTATAGGATTTTTTAGGTAAATACAATGATACAAAAAGTAAGAAAAGCTGTGATTCCTGTTGCTGGGTTGGGCACCCGAATGTTGCCAGCAACAAAGGCAATACCAAAAGAATTACTTCCAGTTTATGACAGGCCAATTATAGAGCACGTCGTTAAAGAGGCCATTTCAGCAGGTATAACTGAAATCATCTTTGTAACGCGCAGTGGTAAAGAAGCGATTGAAAATCACTTTGATGCTCATTACGAGCTTGAGCATAGATTGGAGAAAAATGGTAAAGAAATAATCCTTGGGACGGTGAAAAACATTATCCCTGAAGGAGTAAAAGTCACATCAATTCGATAAAAGGACGCACTAGGTCTAGGTCATGCAGTTCTCTGTGCCAAACACTTGCTACATAATGAGCCTTTTGCGGTTCTACTTCCCGATGTTCTAGTTCTCGATCAAGTTTCCCGCGGTATGAACCATAGCTTTTCATCGCTACTCGAAGCTTGGAATGCAACAGGGATAGGGCAGATAATGGTCGAACGCGTAGCTGAAGCTGCTGTTGAAAATTATGGAATTGTTGATATAGATGGACGTACCGCTACGCCTTTTTCGAGTATAAAAATCAATAAATTAGTTGAAAAGCCGTCATTCAAAGATGCTCCGTCAGATTTGGCTGTTCTTGGAAGGTATATTCTCCCACCGACTGTATTAGACTTGCTCGAAAGCACACAAGTAGGGGTGGGTGGAGAAATTCAGTTAACAGATGCACTGGACGCATTGTTGGAAATAGATGATTTAAATGCAGTTTTAACCGATGCTTCAACCTTTGACTGCGGCAACAAGCAAGGTTTTCTGGGTGCTAACCTTGCTTTAGGTATGCGCGATGCACAAACGAAGACGTATTTGATGGAATTGATGCATAAAAATGATTGGTATACATCGTATTAGTTAAAAATTTGATGATGGTTCTAAGTATAACGTTTAGCAGCTTCCTGGAAATTCTAAACGTCTTACTCATGATTTGGCTTTTTGAGAACACTAGTAAAGCCTTCAGACCTATAAAAGAACCATAAACAAATATAAGGTTTATAATTTTAGAGATTGAGAAAATTGGCTAAAAACAGAAAAATCACAGTAGTTGGATCTGGGTATGTAGGGATGTCGCTCTCAGTGCTCCTTGCGCAACACAACGATGTGATTGTGCTTGATATTGATGCAACAAGAGTCGATAGGATTAATATCAAACAATCAACGATTTCTGATGCCGGGGTTGAATTATTTTTGGCCGAAAAATCGCTATCTTTAATTGCTACAATGGATGAGCAAGTGGCCTACCGCGGTGCGGATTTTATAATCATTGCAACACCCACTAACTATGATACAGACACAAACCGTTTTGATACTAGCTCGGTTGATGCTGTGGTTGAGGATGCCCTGAGTTTAAATCAAGAAGCTTTGGTTGTTATTAAATCAACTATTCCAGTAGGCCATACGAGGTCTCTTCAGGAAAAATTCAATACAGATAAAGTTATATTTTCGCCAGAGTTTTTAAGAGAGGGTCAAGCGCTTAAAGACAATCTTTATCCATCAAGAATAATAATAGGAAGTCAATGCAAGGCTGGTATTGAGTTTGCTAGCCTGTTAAAACAGGGAGCTGAAAAGGCCAATATCCAAACACTTTTCATTCGATCAACTGAGGCAGAAGCGGTTAAATTATTTGCTAATACCTACCTAGCGATGCGAGTGTCTTTTTTCAACGAATTAGATTCTTACGCGCTGGCTCACTCTCTAGATACGAAAAGTATAATCAATGGTGTATGTCTTGACGAGCGAATAGGCGATGGTTATAACAATCCATCATTTGGTTATGGTGGATATTGTCTTCCTAAAGACACCAAGCAGCTACTGGCGAATTATGATCAGGTGCCACAAACATTAATCGAGGCTATTGTCTCATCCAATAAAACACGCAAAGACTTTATTGCAGATGAAATTATAAACATGAAGCCCAGGGTTGTTGGCTTTTATCGGCTTGTAATGAAAGAGGGTAGTGATAATTTCAGGTCCTCAGCGATCCAGGGTGTAATGAAAAGAATAAAGGCGAAAGGGATTGAGGTTGTCGTGCACGAGCCAAGAATCGGTGAGGAAGAGTTTTTCGGTTCAAAAGTCTTGTCTGATGTAAGTCAATTTATACTTCAGTCAGACCTTATTGTAGCAAACAGAGTTTCAGATGACCTGAGTCATGTTCAGCATAAAGTATTTACTCGTGATATTTTTGGAGAAAACTAGATTATGAAAAAGGTTCTCGTGACAGGGTCGGCTGGTTTTATTGGGTTTCACTTAACTAAAGCATTAATTGGTATGGGTTTAGATGTTATTGGGATTGATAATCTCAACAACTATTATGACCCTCAGCTAAAAAAAAACAGGCTTGAAAATATCAATAAGTTTGTTGACGAATCTGGTAGTTGTGGATCTTATCATTTTGTCAAATTGGATATCAGCGACAATACAGAGCTGGGCCGCCTTTTCCAAGAACATAACTTTGAGGTTGTGATTAATTTGGCAGCTCAGGCTGGCGTGCGATATTCTTTGGAGAACCCAAGTGCATATGTTGATTCAAACCTAGTCGGTTTTGCTAACATCTTAGAGTGTTGTAGGCAGGCGAAGGTAGGTCATCTATTATTCGCATCATCAAGCTCAGTTTATGGAATGAATAGCAAGCAACCTTTCAGTACTAATGATAATACTGATTATCCCATCAGTCTTTACGCAGCAACGAAAAAATCAAACGAGCTTCTAGCTCATTCATACAGTCATTTATTTGACATACCATGTACAGGTTTAAGGTTTTTCACGGTTTATGGACCGTATGGTCGCCCCGATATGGCGTACTATAGCTTTACCAAAGCAATATCTGAGGGGAGCCCAATAAACGTTTTCAATTCTGGAATAATGCAACGTGATTTCACTTATATCGATGATATTGTAGAAGGGATTATAAAGTTAATTGATCTAATACCAGTTCCTCAGGCTAATAAAATCACTAATGCCAAAGCGCCTTTTAGGGTGTTAAATATTGGTAATAACAATCCTGTGACTCTGAGAAGGTTCATTGAGGCGATAGAGAACTCTGTGGGTAAAAAGGCGATTGAGAATTTACTTCCCATGCAAGCTGGGGATGTACCCATTACATTTGCAGATATCGATCCTCTATCAGATCTCTGCGGCTTCCAACCGAACACTTGTATTGAAGATGGGATTGAAAAATTTGTAGACTGGTATCGAAGTAACTAAATTGTTTCCCATAGAAATTCAATGAATCTCGTGGATAGAATGACATTTCAATTATACTGACTACATGGTGGGAATGATTCCAATAAATGTGCTTAACAGCTGTTAGTCAAGGGGTGGGCGCGACAATCCTCTTCACAAAAAAACCGCAATGCGAGAGAAATACGCCTATGTATCCACTATCAATATTAATTATTAGCGGTGAGGATGTTCATCTAAGAATTCCGTCAATTATCGAGCTAATTAAATTAGGATACGAGGTGTCAGTTGCAGGGCCGGTTGAGCATCCTCGATTCTTGCAAGAGTCTATTCCGTTTTATAAATACTCATTGGTTAGGGCGTTTGATCCTTGGTCTGACTATCATGCAATAAAACAGATCCAAGGTATTTATAAAGCATGCTCTCCTGACATTGTTCATGCTTTTGATACTAAACCTTGTCTTCTAGTTCCGATGGCCTTTGGTGGAAAAAAAGGGCCTCACGTTGTGCGCACTATTAACGGTATGGGTGCTGTCTTCTCTGAAAGTTCAGTGAAGATGTTGCTACTCAGGGGAGTGTATCTATCGTTGCACTTTTGGCTAAGGGGCAGGCTTTCTGCAACTATCTTTCAGAATGAAGGCGACATGGCTTTTTTCAAGAGTTATAAGCTATCTACTGACATTAATTCTATTAAAATAGCTGGCTCGGGTGTGGCGGTTCAAGAAATAGAGCAAAGGCTCGCATTAAGTAACAGATCAAATATCCGGAAGTCTTTGTCACTGACTGGGAAAACAGTTTTTATATTGGTGTCAAGAATGATCCGTTCTAAAGGTATAGAGGAGTTTATAACTGCAGCAGACATAGTCGGTCAGGTCACGGACACAGCACATTTTTTGCTTGTAGGTCCATCAGGGGATAACGAGCCAGATAGTATTTCTGAGCACTTACTGGATAAGTTAGACGGTAATATTAGTTACATTGGCTCGCGGAGCGACATATATGAACTGATGGGAGCGAGTGACTGCTTTGTATTGCCTACAGCTTACAAGGAAGGCCTTCCAAGAGCTATGCTCGAAGCATTAGTGGTTGGTCTGCCTATAGTCGTGTCAGATACACCGGGCTGTTTGGAGGGGGCGTTAGCAGGAGAGAATGGCTGGGTGGTGCCTCCGAAGGACTCAATTGCTCTATCGAGGGCTATTATAGAGTGCTTGAAACTCGCTCCTGATAAAAGAAAAAATATGGGAATTATAGGCCGTGCTTATGCCATTGATAGATTTGGAATCGATACAGTCGTGTCTGCAATGGACCAGCTATATAAGGGGTTATATCGAGATAAGCATAAATCGGTAGAATGAAATGCCCGTTATTATAAAGAACATTTAAAGTAATATTAAAAAAGGTTTAGTATAAATATGTCTACATTGGATCAAAAAATAAAAGCGCGTACATGTCGTGTTGGTATTATAGGGCTTGGATATGTAGGTGTGCCACTATGCATTCGGATTTCCGAAGTTGGAATGTCTGTAACTGGTTTTGATATAGATGAACACCTAGTAGATGAGTTAAACCGAGGCGAGAGTTCGATAAAGCATATCCCAGATTCAAGCATTCAAAAAATGGTAGGAAAAGCATTCCTGGCTACTACGGATTTTTCTTTGGTAGCAAAATGTGATGTGATTGTAATATGTGTGCCTACTCCACTCGACAAATCTAGAGAGCCTGATCTTAGTTTTGTAATTGCTACGATGAATCAAATGCAACCGTACTTTCATAGCAAACAATTGTTGTGTTTAGAAAGTACAACATGGCCTGGCACCACAGAGGAAGTCCTAAAGCCTTTTGTAGTTAATGCTGGCCTTTCTCCTGGAGATGATTTTTATTTGGCGTACTCTCCTGAGCGCGAAGATCCTGGAAATCAAGATTTTTCAACACAAACTATTCCAAAAGTAGTTGGCGGGTTAACAGCTGAGTGTTTGGCACGGGCTACTTGTTTTTATAGCCAATTTATAGACGTCGTAGTCCCTGTTTCTTCAGCATCTGCAGCTGAAATGGTGAAATTATTAGAAAATATTCATCGATCTGTCAACATTGGCCTTGTGAATGAAATGAAGATAGTTGCTGACGCAATGGGCCTGGATATTTTTGAAATCATTGATGCGGCTAAAACAAAGCCATTCGGATTTACGGCCTATTACCCTGGGCCAGGTATTGGTGGGCATTGTATTCCTATTGATCCATTTTATCTGACATGGAAGGCAAGAGAGTATGGCGTTCACACTCGATTTATTGAACTCGCCGGCGAGATAAACGCTTCTATGCCTCAATATGTGGTAAATAAGGTCGTTGGTGGGCTTAACTCCCTTGGTAAATCACTTAATGGGAGTAAGATACTTGTTATGGGACTGGCCTATAAGCCCGACGTTGACGATTGCAGGGAGAGCCCCTCAATACTCATCATGGAGCTCTTGAGGGATTGGGGTGCAGACGTGGCATATACAGACCCGTATGTTCCAGTTTTCCCAGTAATGAGAAATCACCATTTCCCATTGACCTCTGTCGATATGAGCCCTGATGTCATCGCTTCATTTGACGCAGTAGTGTTATTGACTAGCCATAAAGCATTTGATTATAAAATGGTTGGAGAGCATGCCAAATTAATAGTCGATACTAGAGGCGAGTATAGAAACACTTCAGGCATCATCAAAGCCTAATACATTATGAAACGAATTATGAAAAATATAGCTGTAGTAGGTTGTGGGCATTGGGGAAAAAATCTTGTCAGAAACTTTTCTCACCTTGGGGCTTTAGCTTGTATTTGTGATCCAGATGCTTCTCTGGCCCAGATATTTTCTGAAAAATATAGTGTGCCTAGTGCAAGCTTTGAAGACCTTATTAAAAATCCCGAAATAAAGGGAGTTGTGTTGGCAGTCCCAGCCCCTCTGCATGCATCTTTAGCAATAGAGGCTATGAGAGCGGGTAAGCACGTTTATGTAGAAAAGCCTTTGTCGATGAGTGAAGCTGAAGGGGGGCAGATGATAGGCGCCTCAGAAAAATATGGCGTTCATCTGATGGTTGGACACCTGTTACAGTACCACCCCATTTTTGTAGAAATACGTAGTATGGTAGCTGATAAAGTCTTTGGTAAGCTACAATATATTTACTCTAACCGTCTTAGCCTGGGTAAAATCCGATCTGAAGAAGATGTGATTTGGAGTTTTGCGCCACATGATATTTCAATGATACTTTCTTTGGCAGGGCAAGAACCTCAGCAAATAAGAGCGGATGCTACTTGCATTCTTCAAAATAATATAGCAGATGCTGCGATTATTCATATGGAGTTTGCATCTAACTTAAAGGCGCATGTGTCGGTTTCCTGGTTACATCCAGTTAAAGAACAAAAGCTGGTTGTTGTTGGCGAGCATGCAATGGCAATATTTGATGATACCCAGCCGTGGAATAAAAAGTTGGCCGTCTATAATCATGATGTTAACATTTCGGGGCAGGAGGTTTATTGTTCAAAAGCTGATGTTGAGTACAGGCATGTTGAGGAAGCGGAACCGTTACAGCAAGAGTGTCAATACTTTATTGAGTTGATTCAGGGGTCCGTTCCTCCGTTAACAGATGGACGAGAAGGGCTGAGAGTACTCAAGGTTTTAGAGGCTGCCAGTTTGTCAGCAACTCAAAAGCGAATTATCAAGATGGCTCGGTAAAAAATAAAATATTTGCTTGGCTTTAAAATCCATTCGTTATCCCCTTTGGATGTCCGAACTCTTCGCATTGGTATGAGGTTTTTCTACTTCTATACATACGAGGATAATAATTGTACCTGTGCATATAAGTACAAGTAATTACGGGGAATGTACGCTCTAAGTTCACCAGGTATTAATAAATACTGCCGAGAGTTTACTTAGTTAAATAATTTTTTTGGTAATGGAAAAAATATGAATTATTATCAACATGAGACAGCAATTGTAGATGTAGGTGCAAAGATTGGAGCTGGATCTCGAGTTTGGCACTTTGTACACGTTTGTGGGGGTGCATCTATTGGTGAATCAACATCTCTTGGCCAAAATGTTTACATCGGAAATAAAGTTGTTATAGGGAATAATTGTAAAGTTCAAAATAATGTGTCGGTTTATGACAATGTTTATTTGGATGATGATGTTTTTTGCGGTCCATCTGTGGTTTTTACTAACGTGTATAACCCAAGATCCCAAGTTAATCGTAAGGATGAGTACTTAGATACTTTTGTAAGGCGTGGAGCAACTCTTGGTGCAAATTGCACTATAGTGTGTGGTGTGTCTATTGGCCAATATGCATTCATTGGCGCAGGAGCGTTAATAAATCGAGATGTTTTAGATTATGCTTTAGTGGTTGGCGTCCCAGGACGACAAATTGGGTGGATGAGTGAATTTGGAGAACGGCTAGATATCGAATTTGGAATGGACGGTTCAGCTGCCTGCAGTGGATCTGGTGATACATACTCTGTGATCAAGGGTATATGTATAAAAATATAATATTTTCAACATGTTTTAAGGAAATTTATGCAGTTTATCGATTTGGCGGCCCAGTATCAGTCTTCTAAAGAAAAAATAGATGAGCGTATTCATCGCGTGTTAGAGCATGGTCAATATATTATGGGGCCTGAAGTAAGTGAACTAGAGCGCAACCTTGAAGATTACCTTGGCGTAAAGCATGCAATTACCTGCGGCAATGGAACTGATGCTTTAACTCTGGCGATGATGGCTTTGGGAATAAAAGATGGTGACGCTGTTTTTTGTCCGACGTTTACGTTTTTTGCTAGTGCTGAGGCAATTGCTTTTCATAATGCAACACCAATATTTGTAGATTCTGACACTGACACTTTTAATATATGTCCTGATGACCTTGAACGTCGTATTGAGCGTGTCATTTCAGAAGGAGTTCTTACTCCAAAGGCTATAATGGCTGTGGACCTGTTCGGGCTCCCTGCCGACTATAAACGTATCGAGGCAATAGCAAAAAAATATGATTTAAAGGTAATTGAAGACGCCGCTCAAGGGTTTGGGGGAAGTATTAATGGACGAAAATCTGGCAGTTTTGGCGATATTGCCACCACCAGTTTTTTTCCAGCAAAGCCTCTTGGTTGCTATGGTGATGGAGGAGCAGTCTTTACTGATAATGATGATATTGCTGAAGTTATTAGATCATTGAGAGTACACGGTAAAGGTATAGATAAGTATGACAACGTGCGGATAGGTATGAATAGTCGCTTGGATACTATCCAAGCCGCAATATTGTTGGAAAAGTTAGTAATGTTCGATGATGAGTTAATAAAGCGTAATATTGCAGCTGAGTCATATAACTCTAATTTAGACGTTACCTATAAAATACCTTACGTACCTTCTGGTTATTTTAGTTCGTGGGCTCAGTATACCGTGCAAGCGGAGGACCGTGTTGCGGCAATGGAAAAATTCAAAAAGCAGGGCATTCCTACTGTTATTTATTACAAGACGTGTATGCACCAGCAGACAGCTTTTAAACATCTTGGATATTCCGATACAGATTTCCCCGTAGCGTCTTATTTATCAGATCATGTGTTCAGCTTACCCATGCACCCGTACCTTTAGTTTGAGGAGGTTCCTTTCTCTAGATATACACGTTATTAACTCCAAGGAGAATCAGGTTGATAGATTCAAAAAACGTATTGATCCTAGCTCCCCATACAGATGATGGTGAGTTTGGTTGTGGTGCCACTATAGCAAAGCTGAAGCGGTCTGGTGCTAATGTTACATATGTTGCATTCTCCTCTGCAATGGAGTCCGTACCATCAGGATTCGACCCACACGTATTGAAAAAAGAGGTTTTTTTGGCAACTCAAACCTTAGGCATAGATAAAGACGATGTAATACTTTGTGACTTTAAGGTGAGATTTTTCCCCCGAGACCGACAAGAAATTCTTGAGAAAATGGTAGAAATCAACAACAAACTAAAGCCAGATCTTGTTTTCATGCCGTCGATAGATGATACCCACCAGGATCATTTAACAATAGCCCAGGAAGGATTTCGAGCATTTAAGAAGTCCACTATATTAGGTTATGAAGTGCCTTGGAATAATAGAAAATTTCCAACAACATGCTTTGTTAAAGTTACAGAGCAAGACTTGCAATTAAAGATAAAATCACTTGAATGCTACGAGTCACAGAAAGCGAGAAGTTATGCAAATGAGGCCTTTATAAAGAGTCTTGCTTTAGTTCGGGGTACTCAAGCTGGCAATGAATTATCTGAAACTTTCGATGTGGTGAGGTTAATGTTATGAGCGCTGCAGTTTCAATACATCAGCCGAATTTTATTCCATGGTGTGGGTATTTTGCAAAAATATTAGCATCAGAAACATTCGTGTTTTTAGATACAGCGCAATTTTCAAAAGGGAGCTATCAAAACCGAGTTATGTTGAAGACTCCTCAGGGAGCGGCATGGCTGACGGCCAATGTAAAAAAAGAAAAATCTAGCTTTATTCCGTCAAAAATTATCGAGTTAGCTGAATTCGATAGATGGAAGGTAAAGCATTTAAAGACAATTCAAGCGAACTATTCTAAAAGTAAAGAGTTTGACTTTTTCTATGAGCAGTTATCTAGATTTTACCTAACTGCAGACTTTAAATATCTATGTGATTTTAATATTGCTCTTATCACGCTATGCTGCGACGCTTTGGGTATTGAAACTGATCACTTCGTTAGGTCTTCAGCGCTCAACATAACCGAATCAAATGATGATGCATTGATTGAAATATGTAAAAATGTGAATGCCGATACATATATTTCAGGTAGTGGAGGACAAAACTATCAGGATGACTCCAAATTTTTAGATCATGGAATAACAGTCGTTTATAATTTTTTCAAGCATCCTAGTTACGCTCAGCTATGGAATAAATTTGATAGTGGATTATCAGTATTAGATCTATTGCTCAATGAGGGACCTGCTGCCGGTCAAATACTCCGAGATTCAGTAAATGACCCTAGTCAAATTAATCTCTAATACCTCGGTAATATTTTTTGGGTTAATCTTTTTATTACTCATTAATTATTCATCTTTTCAGCAGGTAGCAACGCTTTTTTGTTATTTCTTGTCAAGTATTTTTTTGAAATTATATCTCTACAAACCAGGCTCAAGAGTTGATTCGATAGTAGTATTCTATGTAACGTTTACTATTACTATAGGGCTCGGGGCGATTGTATTTTCTTATAATGATATTTTCTTACTGCATACTCTAATCAGTGGCGATGAATTGGACCTGATTCTAGATTGGTATTCTTTTTGTATGTCATTGGGGTTGTTGGTGTTTATTTTTAGCGCGTTCTTTTTAAACAGTATTAGAATGTCTCCTTTTGGAAAATATCACAAAATAATGCAGGAAAAAAATAGCCTAGCAGTGGGTATAACATTTGTTACTGTTATTACCATTTCTTTATTGGGTGTTTTTTTTGAACCAGGGTATTTGAAATCTATTTTGAGCATGTTCTCAGGGTCGATAACTGGTGGGGAAATTAGAAAAAATATAACGCAATCAAGTTCAGCAGATTCATTTTTAGGTAAGAGTTTTGTGACATTCGTAAAATATCAGCTTTTACCTTTTATCTCTCTAGTTTTTTTGTTAAAAAATCGTAAACATAAAATAGTTATGTTAGCTGTAGTTGTGATGTCAATGTTGCTACTTTCAAGTGAGTTTAGGCGAGGGCCTTTGCTTTTTTATACTATATCTCTTGTTGTTTTATATATCACGAATACTGTTGGTTTTAAGAAAGGTGCTTTTTTTAAATATATCTATGCTATTAGTATACTCATAACGCTAATGATATTGATGACATATTTTTTAGGGCGTAGCCAAGGGCTCTCATTTGGGATGTTTTTTTATGAGCTCTTATATAGGCTTATCTTTAGTCAGTCACAAACTGGCACATATGTTTTCCAGATTTTCCCTTTATCTATGCCTTATCAAGATGGTTTTAGTTACCTTCAAAACTTACCATCATTTATCACTGGAATAGATTCTGGTTCTCTAGCTCTAGAGATATTTAAAATTGTACACGGCAGAGATGGAGGGGCATCCTTTAGTCCATTTTCAGAAGGTTATGCAAATTTTGGTATAATTGGAGTGTGTGGAATAGCTATAGTGCTGTCAGGGATGCTTTTATCTATAGACCATAGAGGTAAAAAAATGACGATTCAAACAATGGAGAAATGTTTTTATATCTATTGCTTAACAAGTGTAATTCCTAGCCTAGCTATGGGTAGTATCGTTGGCCCAGTTATTAATATATTAGTTATAAGATTACTTATCTTTCTAATAAGGGTGTTAAATTTTTCTTTGTATTCTATAAAAAACTAACTTAAAGTATTTGGAGCAAACCCATCATTAAAATTGATTCTGTAGAACTTTATGTATGCACGTTTAAGTCTGAAGGGTTAAATTATTCAACCTGGTCTACGCACACAAGGGATGTATTGGTTTATAAGATAATCTCTGGAGGTCATGTTGGCTGGGGAGAGTCTACGCTTAATTATAACTGCCTTGGTGTTGCTAAACGAATTGCGAAGGGGTTGGTAGGTGGTGATGTTTCAAAAAGGGAGCGGTTGCTAGATCCTAAATTGCTAAAGGATAGTCTCCTCTATCAATATTATGCTGGTTTTAATCGCCGATTTCGACAGGTTCGAGAAGGCTTCTCACAAGCATTATGGGATCTTCATGGAAAAGTGACAAATAGGTCATTTGCTGAGATGGTAAATAATGGGTGGCCCTCAGCCATTCCATTTCAATCGGGAATGCCAGTAATTCATGTGTACACCCCAATTGAAATGGCTGAAATTGCTGAAATATGGATGGAGCAAGGATTTAGGAAGTTCAAACTAAAATTAAGAGGAGATGCTGAGCAGGATATTAGAGCCATGAAAATGATCAAGTCACTTGGAAGCGACGTCGAAATTTTGATTGGTGATGCAAATTATGGCTATAAAAGTATTGCTGAATTAAGCCTAGCTGCAAAGGGATTTCGTGGATGTGGACTTGGCTATTTACAGAATCCAATACGGAGGCCATTTTGGCAATATCAGGGAATATCTAAAAACATTGGAATTAAGCTTACGAGCGACAACACGGCCTACTGGCCAAATACTAAGAGAGTTATCCACTTTCGTGAAGCTGAACTTATAAACCTACATCCCAATATTATGGGTGGCATTGACTATATGACCAATGCTGTAAACTATTCCCGAGTATCTGGTGTCCCCACTATCACGGGTAGCTCAGGATTCTTTGGCATTCAAGATAAGTGCTATCAAAAAGTATCATTTTCCATTGCTAGTAGTTTTCCAACAGAGAATATTGGTCTTCAAAACTATTTTTGTGACAGTTTTAAAAAATACTACAAATATGAATATGATAGTCCGTCTTTACTTAAAAATGACCTTGAAGTTAAAGATGGGAGTGTTTTTGATAGGTATGAAACAGGGTTTGGAATTGATGTTGATGATGAAAAATTAAATCGTGTTTGTAAACAAACTATGGTTTACACCTAAAATGGGAGTTTCCAGGAATTTGATGTTTACGGGTTCGACACAAATAGTTTCATTTCTATTTGGCCTTACCTTCAGTGTATTAGTTGCACGTATACTTGGTCCTGATGGGCAAGGTCAATTTGCCTTATGGATACTAGTCCCAACGTTGTTGGCCAGGTTTGGGCATTTCGGATTTGATGCCTCATTTTCCTACTTTGCTTTAGATGAGCGTTTTCCCCAAAGAGTGATTTTTTCCACGTGGTTCTATTTAGTAAGTTTGTCTGTTGTGCTCACATCTTTTCTTCTGACACTTAACCACTTAGAGTTACTTACATTCACAGTTATTCCATTGCCTTCTTACATATTAAATTCATTAGGTATTTTGGCTGTATTGTTTGTCTCACGAACTTTACTAATGTCATTTTTGGTCGGTCAAAATAAAATAGGGCTGCACAGTGCATTATCTGTGCTTGAGGCTGCGGTTCCATTATTGATCATTCTGGGGGTAATGGCGTTTTTGATTGTATCTGTCGAAATTGTCTACTCAGCAATATTCGCCTCGATGTTTTTGATTAATCTCATACTGATTCATCAATGTTACGCCTCTGTTGAATTTCCAAACCTAAAGTTTGTGAACATAGCTTTCAAATATGGAGTCAAAAGTTGGACCAATAATATTGTTAACCAATTAATCTATAGAGCAGATCTGCTTTTGATCGCTTATTTTTTAGGCTTAAAGGAAGTAGGCCTTTATTCTATAGCGCTCCTACTTGTTGAGAAAAGCTGGTTTTTTACTGCAGCAATATCCAACGCTCTTTTCCCGATACTCCGAGCTGAGGGAGCTAGAAATGGGACGTTATTGACCTCGCGTATAGTTAGGTTTAGCGTGTTTTTCTCATTCGTATTTTCTTTGATGTTGATTCTGTCTGCACACAAGTTATTACCCCTTATTTTTGGAGAAGCATTCATACAGAGTGTGTCCCCCTTGTTGTGGTTGCTTCCTGGCACAATAGCGCTCACTGTGCCTAAGATATTAGTGACTCAATTTGCTGCACTGAATAAGATGGAATTGGCTGTCTTCTCATCAAGCCCAGCGTTAATAGTTAACATACTTCTTAACTTGATTTTAATCCCGTACCTAGGTTTACAGGGGGCGGCTATTGGCACGTCAATTTCATATGTTATCTATTGTTGTTTAAGTATTGGTTTTTTTAAGAAATTAACAGATGTGCCCACCAAGGATCTGCTAATAATGAACAGGGGTGATTGGGTTGATCTCGTATCCTTCCTGAAAATGGTTATTAGAAAAAGGGTAATTTAGAGAAGGTTAGAATGGAAATGCTTACAAAGAAAAGCTTTTCTAATTTTTTGACCTAATTTAAATTGCCAATAAGCACATCCTTAGATAAAAGAGCGTGACATAATGAAGTTGATATATACTAATCAAGTTGATTTAACTGAGCGAACGGGTCAGGGAACTCATGAGAAGGAAATAAGCGCGTTACTTTTGGATGATCTGTCTATAGAAGGTGTTTATGTAGGGCAAAAACCTGAAAGTAGCTATGTTTACGATGATAAGGAAAGAACCTATTTTCTGGTTCTAAATAAGACGGTGCTTGGGTATATCTTGTATCAAATAAAGCTATTTTTTATTTTAATAAAACTCTGTAAATTTGAAAATGTAGTAATTTTCCAGAGATATGCGCCAGCTATGATCGCCCCAGCGATTGTTAGTTATATATTTAAGATTCCTTTAGTTACTAGGACGGGACCGACCATTAGAAACCTAGGGGTTTATGAGAAACCTAATAACGCCGTATTTAAATTCCTGCTTAATATCCTTATTAAGTTCAACTATAAAGTTTCCTCGGCTGTAGTTGTGGTAACTCAAACGATTAAGAAGTACCTTCTTGATAATTACACTCTAAATAGCGAAAAGATAATTGTCGTTTCTAACGGATTCAACCCCGAGGTATTTAGACTAAATGAAGATTCTTCAAACCCTTCCTCTAGTAATAATTATTTTATTTTCTTTGCTGGGAGCTTCCATAAGGACACTGGCATTGATGATTTAGTTGAGGCGATCTTGATTTTAGCTGAAAGGTTAGGAGGTCAAAAAACCTGCATTCTTGCGGGTGATGGCCCTTTAAGGAGGGTATTGCAACAGAGGGTTTTAGATTCAGAGTGTAAATGGGATATAAAGTTCCCTGGTAGAATATTGCAGCAAGAACTGAATTCTCTTCTCAACCAATCTGCAGTTGGTGTAGTGCCATTTAATACGCTAGGTTTGACTGAAACTGGGTCTGCAGCCGTTAAGGTCTTTGAGTACCTTGCTACGGGAACACCTGTCGTTGCTACTAGGCATTCTGATCATGAATTTATTGAAGTAAATGCGCTAGGTTTATTGTGCAATCCAGACGATCCCGATGATATGGCAAACTGCCTCATTAATTTCGCAGGGGGAGAATTTGGATTTGATAAGAGATATTTATCAGCATATGCAATTAAGCATGGCACTTGGAGAAGATCCTATGAAATGTTAAAGGGATCCTGTTTAAAGGCGCTGGCGGAAGCCCACAGATGATAATAGAAGTATTAGGCTGTACCAGTTCAGGAAAGTCGACAGTGATTAAAAAAATCATAGCGGGAGCTGCTGATATTAACACCCCTATAGCGGCGTCTTACCCAGGGGGAATTAGTGTTTTATCACTACTATTTGGTGATTTTTTGAAGCTAATTTACGTCATTATATTTTCTAAAAACAGGCTTTCTTTTTTACATTTTTTGCGCACTTGCCTTAATAGAACAGACTCGTTGTGGATGAGGATAAATTTATTTAGAAATTTTATCAAAAAGCAAGGTGAAGTTTATATCGCTCGGCGGCATCGACATGTGGATATAGTTCTGATGGATGAAGGTTGCCTCCATGCGTTCTCAAACATATTTTGCCATTATGATGATTACCCCGATACTGAATATGCTAGTAAACTTATGGAGTTTATTCCGAAACCAGATGTCATTTTGAGGGTCATGGTATCTGAGGATGTTATGGTAGAGCGGGCTAACCAAAGGCTTGATCCACCTTGGCCCAATCTAGAGGATATTCAATGGCGTCGAATTTTCAGACATACGAACATTCTATATCAAACTATATTAGCTAGCCTAGATGATATACCTGTAATTGTAATAGATTCCTCAGATACAAATATAACCAATGTTATTGAGCAGCTTAATAGTATTTACTTAAGAGAAAATTTAAATGGAAGTTGATTTGAAAAAAAATATTGTACCAACTGAAGCTGACTTTTTGCCTATTCTATTAAACTTAATTGAACGTTTGGCTGAAAAAAAAGTTAGTTACTGCCACTGGAAGAGTAACTATCACTTAAATTACGCTCTTGCAGGTATTGAAGATTGGGATGTTCTGATAAGTACTGAAGATTTCCATATATTCACATCTATTATAACTGCGGTAGGCTTTAAACCAGCGTTGACTTCAAATGATGCTGGGCAGTTTGGTATATATCACTTTTATGGTCTTGATATTGCAACTGGAAAATTGGTACATATTCATGCCTATTCCCGTGTTTTGTCTGGCGATAGCCTTGTCAAAAGTTACTGCTTACCAGTAGAGAAAATGCTTTTAGATAACTTGAGGTTTGATGATTTTATGCCAGTTCCCTGCAAGGAGGCGGATCTTCTAGTCTTTTTGATAAGAAATGCATTGAAGGGTTTATCCCCAATAGATATGTATATGCAGAGAAATGACAGTGATCAAATGCTTGAGGAGCTAGTTTGGTTGTCCGAAGGGCTTGATAAGCGTAAATTTGAATGCCTTCAGTTGGATTATTTTCCTGAAATGAGTTCCAAGATTCTATTTGTTTTTTTAGACTATATTAGAGCTCAAAAGTACTCAATAGGTCGCTATTATACTGCTTGGAAAATATCGTCTAGTCTAAAACGTTATAGGCGTATGTCTGAATTTTCAACTCAATTTCTTACTGTAAAAATTTTATTACCACTGGTGTTTAGGAAATTCATTTGGAAAACCAAGTACATGCGTTTTCAAAATGGAGGAAAAATTATCGTTTTAGTAGGGCCTCAAGCGGTTGGTAAGTCAACAGTAGCTATGGCATTAACGAGTTGGATAGGGCAAGAGTTTGAGGTTTCTTCGATTCATGTAGGTAAGCCTCCGGCAACGATACTTACGAGCCCAGTCAGAATTATTCTTCCCATGCTCAGAAAAATGTTGCCATCCCAACGATCTACTGAAATTGAAAAAAAGCTAGAAAATAACTCTAATAAAAGTGCTTCAGTCTCCTTTCTTCATATAATAAGAAAATTGGTTTTAGCATATGAGCGAAAAAAAGTTTTGCAATTTATTTTTCGCAGCGCTGCTAGAGGAAGTATCATGGTTTGTGACCGTTATCCTTCCCAAAAAGTAGGTGCGGTCGATGGTGCGAGCTTTGATAATACACTGATTAAAAGTCAGAGGTCATCCTTAAAGCGATTTCTAATGAGATGTGAGAGTCGAATATATGAGTCTGTTAACTCTCCTGATCTAATACTGAGCCTGACAGTTGACGTTGATGAGGCTGTTCGGAGAGCTGAAATAAGAGATAAAGTTGGTCCCCGCGATCCTGACTATGTCAAATTTCGGCATAACATGAAGGCTCAGCCAGAGTTCTCACATGGGAAGGTCGTCTCAATTAATACAGGTGTTAGTCTTGCTGAAACAATTAAATTGGTGAAGCAAGAGTTTTGGACTGTAATGTGATCCAGTTGAAAATTAGTTTTTTACGATTGTTTTGTGAAAATACGGGGCTCTAAATGTGTGGTATAGCTGGTCTTTGGCAAAATGTTGATGTAAGCGTCGAAAAAAAACGGATCAATGAAAATCATATATTCTCCTCCTTGCAACACAGAGGACCAGATGACAAAGGTATATGGAAATCAGATGATTCCCGAGTTGTTTTTTTACAGACCAGATTATCTATAGTCGACCTTACTGAAAATGGCCATCAGCCCATGATGTCTCAGTCAGGCAAATATGTGATGACTTATAATGGTGAGATTTATAATCATGAGGACCTTAGGGAAGACCTGAAGATGGAGGGAGTGTGCTTCACTGGCAGGTCTGATACAGAAGTTCTTGTCGAAGCATTTGATAGATGGGGAATACCCGAGACGCTAACGAAGATCAATGGAATGTATAGTATTGCGCTACACAACACAGAAACCCATTCATTGACGCTAGCTAGAGACAGACTCGGCGAAAAGCCCTTGTATTATGGTGTTATTGATGGAAGGGTCTTCTTTGCTTCAGAACTGAAAGCATTCCGAGGGTGGAGCGACTTTACGGGAAAAATTGACAAGTTGGCAATTTCACAATACCTGTATTATGGGTTTGTTCCCGCACCAGAGTCAATTTTTTTGGATGCCAAAAAATTAAAGCCTGGTCACTTTATTACTTTTAGCTTTAAATGTACGTCTGAACAGACATGTTTTTGGGATATTTCTAAAATTCCAGAAATATATGGAGTAAACAAGCTGAGCCGACCTCAAGCTTTATCCGGTCTAAAGTCTCTGCTTTATGATTCAGTGAAACTTAGAATGAAATCTGATGTAAGAACTGGCACATTTCTATCGGGAGGCATCGACTCTTCGCTCATTACAGCAATGATTCAAGCTGAATCAGATGTTCAGTTTGACAGTTACACTATTGGGTTTGGTGAAAAGGATTTTGATGAGAGCCCTGCTGCTAAGAGAATTGCAAAGTATATAGGTACCAATCACCATGAGTTTCATGTTTCTGAGACAGAACTACTCGATTTAGTACCTAAAATGGCTGGAATTTATTGCGAACCGTTTGCTGATGAGTCCCAGATACCCACAGTCCTCGTTTCTGAAATTGCAGCAAAAGAAGTAAAGGTGATTCTTTCAGGTGATGGTGGTGACGAACTATTTGGTGGATATAATCGCCATATAGCTAGCCACTCTATGGGAAAAGTACGAAGGGTTATTTCAGCTTCAATGATTGGAAAAATAAGTCCTATGCTGACGGAGCGAACTAGGCCTATGTTACAAGCGCTACTCAGCAAATTTGGCCGTAATGTTAACATTAATCAACTTCACAAATTAGTTGACGCGTTTGGTGAAAAAACCCCAGTTCAAGTTTATCAGCAGTTATTGAGGCACAGTGGTCCTTATAGTTCTGGAAAGACTTCAAATGACGCGCCAGCCGTGGATGTTTTTGGCCGCAGTTTAAAGCTTGATAGTTTAACACTCAGTGAATCCGTTATGGCATATGACCAAATGTTTTATTTACCTGATAATATTTTAGCAAAGGTAGATCGAGCCTCTATGTCTGCGAGTTTGGAGACTAGGGTACCATTCCTTGATCACAGATTGGTCGAGTTCAGTTGGAGAATAAGCATTGAGGATAAAATCAAAGCTGGTGTTGGAAAGACACTTTTAAGAGAAATGCTTTATGAATATGTTCCAAAAAAGCTGTTTTCAGATATGAAAAGTGGTTTTGATGTCCCAATTTCAAGTTGGCTTAATGGTCCGCTTAAAGACTGGAGCTATTCTCTGATTTATGATGAGTTGGAGAACGAATATGTAGACTTGAAATATATTAAGCGGTTGTGGGTGGAGCACACTGAAAAAGGAATAGATCACGGTAAGGAGCTGTGGAAAATTTTAACACTGCTCTCTTGGATAAGAAATTGGAGTAATGGGATTACTGATTTTGATAATTCGCGTATTAATTTTTGAGGTGTGTTTGTAGTAAGTATATTGATAACAGATGGTAAATGAAATCTTAACATCAAGAAAAATTCAACCATGCAGCCCCGCCCAGGCCTATATGTGTAAAATTTCAGTTTTAGATGTTTTTTCGTGTTTAATGTGATTGAAAAATTCGAAAAATTATTAAACGTATTTTCTGAGAATTAACTATTCACAACCTATTATAATTATCCATAATTTATTTTATGGCAACATAGTTAAAGAGATAAAAATGAAATTCATTCCCTACGCTTTGCCCTTCACAGGTGAAGAGGAAATAGCTGAAGTTATAGATACAATTCGCTCAGGTTGGTTAACTACTGGTCCTAAAACTAAGCGATTTGAAAAAGATTTTTCTGAATTTGTCGGTGCCACATACTCTTTAGCAGTGAACTCTGCAACAGCTGGTTTACACTTAGGGTTGGAAGCCTTAGGAGTGGGACCTGGCGATAAAGTAATTACTACAGTACATACATTTACAGCCACAGCTGAAGTTATTCGTTATTTGGGCGCCGATCCTATTTTTGTAGATATTGAAGGGGATAGCTTTAATATTGATTGTGATGCGATAGAGCAAGCATTGATTGAGAACCCTGAAGTTAAAGTAATTTTGCCAGTTCATTATGCTGGCCAAGCTGCAAACATGACTCGGATTATGGCACTAGCTAGTCAATATAACGTTAAAGTGATGGAAGATGCAGCTCATGCTGTACCTTCAACGCATAATGGTCAAATGATAGGTACTTTTGGTGATATAACCGTGTATAGCTTTTATGCTAATAAAACGATCACTACTGGTGAAGGTGGTATGGTTGTAACGAATAACGAAGACTATGCCAAACGTATCGGTTGTATGCGCCTTCATGGTATCAGTAAAGATGTATTTGATCGTTTTACTTCTACTAAACCCTCCTGGCACTACGAAGTAGTTGCACCTGGGTTTAAATATAATATGACCGATATAGCAGCTTCGCTTGGCATACATCAACTTAAAAAGGCGTGGCTATTACAAGAGCGCCGTAAAGCCATTGCACTAAAATATAACGAAGCTTTTGTGAGCTTAGCATTACAAACACCATTGATTATTAATGACAAGGATGTCCACTCATGGCATTTGTATGTCGTGCAGTTAAATTTAGATGATATTACTATTACACGAGATCGCTTTATTGAAATTTTAGCGGAAAAGGGGATTGGTACGTCTGTTCACTATATCCCATTGCATTTCCATCCTTACTGGCAAGAAACTTATTTACTGGCTGCCGATGACTTTCCTAAATCGACCGAGGCATTTCACCGAATTGTTAGCTTACCTAATTATCCTAAAATGTCTGATGAACAGGTAAACAAAGTGATCGAAGTTGTACGAGAAGTTATGCAGGAGTGCCATATTAATGGTTAAAAGAGTATTTGACCTAGTATGTTCAGCATTTGGGGTTGCCTTTCTGAGTCCTTTTTTTCTTATTATGGGAATATGGATAAAGGTTGATAGTCCAGGTCCAATATTTTTTGTACAAAATCGGGTTGGAAAAAACGGCAAACCGTTTGGCGTTTACAAATTTAGAACGATGGTTTTAGATGCCGAGTCTAAAGGGTTGAAAATCACAGTAGGTAACGATCCTCGAATTACCAGAAGTGGTCTTTTTCTTCGGAGAACTAAGTTAGATGAGCTCGCTCAGCTGTTTAATGTGTTGGGGGGGGCAATGAGCTTGGTTGGGCCTCGACCTGAAGTTCAGGAATATATTGATACTTACCCTGAGGACATAAGAAAAATAGTTTTATCTGTAAAACCAGGTATTACAGATTATGCCTCAATTGAATTTAAAGATGAAAATAAAATGTTAGAAAATTCAATTGACCCGGGAAAAACTTACATTGAAGAAATATTGCCAGTGAAACAACAGTATTATTTGAAATACATTGAAGATCAAAACTTTTTTTTAGATATTAAGATTATTTTCAAAACGATTTTTGTAATATTACAATAGTCAACTGTCTCTAAACGTAAGCGCCCTTAAATCAGCACCTACTTCTGCGTAATACCCTGTGGTAAGAAAAGGTCGAAGGCAATAATACCTCTGTTTTTTCTAGTGTATCCGCTAAACAAATATGGTTGAGAATAAGAAATATGTACGCATATGGCCCGATAGTCGAACTGTAGTCCCCCACTTTTAACTAAGATGGATTCAACCGGTCAGCGCAAACGCTTACTCCTTGATAGGTACGAGCTAAATTTTATTGTAATACGCCATATAGCCTCAAATTGTCCAATCGCAAGAGTGATCAGTACCTCATGGTAAAAATATTTTGTTTATATACAGCTTTCCTTTCAGTATTCATCACTCAATTTTGTTTAGGTGCAACAACTGTTACGCCTAAACAATTTCCAGAAGTTATTGAAGGTGATGTAGAGAAACAAGCAAACTTATCCATAAATGGTTCTTATAGTTCCTACAATGTATATGTTGGTGGTGAGGTTGACGGTTTTATGTCGCGTGAGCCAATGGGGTATTCGGTTTTTAAAGAAACTTACCAGCCAAATCGCCTCCTTAAATTAAAAAATGTTGGTTCTAGTACCGTAAAAAACCCACTAATTCTTGTAAATGGCCACGGCCAATTTCGGAGCTATACCGACCATTATTCTTCAATCGTAGGAACGTACACCACACCTAAAGACAAGGCCCGGTTAATCTTTGAATACACAAAAAACAATATCTTAAATGCCACACCCTATGGCGATGAAGCAAACCGCCCCATTAAAATGCTTAACATTTTTGGCTATGCTCTGTGTAGTGGGCTCGCTGCAAATGTTAATGATTTTTGGAGGCTTGCAGAATTAGAATCTCGTAACTCACAAGTTTCTAATCACTCCTGGTCTGAGGTTTTCTTTGATAATAAATACCACTATTTAGACTCTAACCTTCATACGTTAATTCTTAAACGAGATAATAAAACCATCGCTGGCGAAGAAGATTTGGCCAAGGATCACGACTTAATTCGCCGAAACCATGTTTTAGGCATTCAACATCAGCAAGACCGGTCGTTGTCAGAAAGAATAGCATCCTCTCATGATCATAGCGGAGACCGTCCCAAAGGACACCGAGGCGGTTACATTAATGATAAAATGCATTATATGTTACGGCCAGGGGAAGAAATTGAATGGCGTTGGGATCACCAGGGATTTTATTTCACATCAAACCCCAAAAAGGCCCTTCCTCGCTGGCCTGGAGCCGAATATCTGTTGGCGAATGGGAAGTTTAGATATCAACCTGATTTAACAGAAAATGGCTCATTAAACGGCACTGAATACGTTGAAAACATGGCAGTTTCACCGGAAGGACTAAAGGTTGTTACGCCTGGCGTTCCTGCGAACGTAATTTGGAAAATTGAACTTCCTTATTTACTTCTGAAATCATCTCTTAACTTAGATTGGTTTAACAAACAAGACGCCACATTAAAAATATATTGGTCCATCGACAAAATAAATTGGCACTCCCTTAACTCTGGCGCAGAAAACACTCAGCCTTTAGAGGTTGAGGTAACCGAGCTCTCAGATCCGGATCGCCCTGATTATAGTGTGTATTATCGGATTGAAATTTTATCGAATCCCGATGCAAATGCCCCAACAATAACGCAAGTAAACTTTTCAACCATATTTCAACATGGCTATTTATCCCTCCCAGAGCTTCGCTTAGGAAACAATTCTGTTCAATACACCGACCAGTCGGAAGAACCTAGCCAAGTTGAAGTCACTCACACATGGGTGGAGAGAAATAGCTGGAAACCTCCTTCACAGGTAGAAACAAGCCGATCACCAGTAGAAGGGTTATATGAGTCGGGCCAACCAGAATTTACCTGGGAAGCTCCAAGTAATTCGTTTATTGAAGATTACCATATCCAAATATCTGAATTTCTGGATATGCGATGGCCGCTATCACCAACATTTGATCGACTTGTGTCTAAAACCAATTATGTTGGGCAAACTCGATGGAAGCCAGAGTCAAATGGTTTGCTAAATCCTGACCAATACTATTATTGGCGCGTCCGGGCGAAAAACACAAATGGTATTTGGGGGCAATGGAGTGAAGTGAAACAATTCCAAGTATCAATACCAGGTATACCGACAGATTTAAAACTAACCATTGAAGAAAGCAGGGTATATCTAAGTTGGAAAAATTCCAACGAGGGCACCATGCCCATACTTTACAAAATTTATGGTAGTAATGAAAAAGGATTTTCATCTAATGATGAGTCTTATAAGCACTATATTGGTCAGGGGTACTGCTCATCTGTAGAGCAATGTTACTGGAATAAGGCTTCAAATTTTGAAGAACAAGTCGCGCCAAATTATTATAATTCAACCTCAAGTACATCTACTCAGATAGTTGGTCAAAATCTTCAGCTTAATAATGCAAACAAGAGTTTTTACCGTGTTGTCGCTGTTGACAAAAATGGAATTGAATCAGGACCATCCGATTATATAGAGGTGCCTTCACCGTTTGTTTACTCAATTCCTGGTTTAGCAATTTCAGGCGAAAATTATAATTATGAAATAAAATCAACAGTATCGATTGGAAATCTAACCTGGCCAGACGGTGTGGGGGAACCCGCGTTCTGGCGCACGAAAAAATTGACCTGTGAATTGCAAGTAGGTCCAACTTGGCTCAATATCTCTCCATCAACTGACGAGGACGGTGAACACTATGCCAATGAAATCGAAAAAGCTCAAGAAATGTACACGCTTGCCACAAATAACATTTTCCACACTGAAGATTTCGGGAATGAACAAGTGGCCTTATGCACTCTCACTGGCATTCCTAGCGATCAGGATCTTGAACAAAGCAATAAAGTCATAATAAAAATCACTGATCAAAACAATGGGAGCCACACCACCCAAACTTTTTCACCTTCGCAGCAATAATTTGGAAGATGGCACCTGTTGTAAGACGTCAACTACCTTGGCCGGTTTGAGTTTCTTTCTAATGCTTGTTTTTTTACGGTAGCTATCGCCCTCAATTTGAAGAGGTTCAACTGAACCCAGAGAAGGAAGTAAAAGAGACGGAGAAAGCCGTCGCATAAAAATTGGGAAAAGGTGCCAACTATCTTGAAAAACATCGCAGTGAATAACATGTAGCGCTGGCATTTGCCCCTCGGGTGGTGTGGTAACCCCCCGTAAATTAAGACCAGTTTGACTGAATTTCTCCCAAACATTTTTTTTCAGAAAATAATTGTTTCATTTTATATTCCAATGAGCCCATCTAATGCACAATATTTTTAAAGGCATCCTTGATATACCCCGCCCAGCCAAGCAAAGCATTCTGGTTGCTGCAGATTCTGTATTGCTCATAGGCGCCCTTTGGCTATCGTTTTCACTACGCTTAGATAATTGGTACTGGCCCCGTGGGGGGGTAAATAATCCAATAGTATTATTAGTGTTGTTTGCTCCTGTGGTTGCCGTGCCTGTGTTTGTTCACTTTGGGCTTTATAGAGCGATTATTCGGTACTTAGGCATGAGGGCTGTATGGTCTATCGTGAAGGCCGTTATGGTGTATGCGGCGCTATGGGGGTTGGTTGCCTTTTTAAGCGGCGTGGAGGGAGTGCCGCGGTCTATTGTGCCCATTAATGCCATGGTGGCTGTGCTGGCTGTTGGTGGGTCTCGTATGTTTGCGCGTTGGTTACTGCGTAAGATTGAAGATTCAGTTCGTATAAAACATACAAAGGGTGGCGCTGGTGCCGACGCAGTCGGGGTTCACCAATCACGAATGGTCATTTTTGGTGCGGGTGAAGCAGGCCGACAATTGGCCATTGGTTTGGGGCAAAGTCGTGAATGTACCTTGCTGGCTTTTGTAGATGATGGCACTGAGCTACAGGGGCGGGACTTGATGGATGTGCCCATTATATCTCAAGAAAAATTACCAAATTTTGTGGTTAGTCATCAGGTGGATGACATATTGCTTGCAATCCCATCCATTACCCGCAAGAAACGTAGAGTGATTATAGAACACCTGCGGCCCTTGAATGTACGTATTCGTACTTTGCCAGGGTTGATTGCTATGGCCCAAGGCAAAGCTGATTATGCAGATCTACACGATTTGGATATCAATGATTTGTTAGCACGGGAGCCTGCAGAACCAGACGAAGTAATGCTACAACAGCAAGTTACGGGTAAAACCGTTATGGTGACTGGCGCAGGTGGCAGTATTGGTAGCGAGCTGTGTAGGCAAATATTGCAGCGTAAGCCACAGGTGTTGTTATTATTTGAGCTAAGCGAATTTTTGCTCTATACCTTACACAACGAACTGCTAGATACTCTTCATCACCTTACTAAGGAGAAACGTAATCAAGGTGCTGTTGGGCTAGTGCCCACTATCATACCGTTGCTTGGTTCGGTGATGGATGAAAGCCGTGTAAGCGATATTATCCTCACTTGGGAGCCGAATATTATTTACCATGCCGCTGCGGTAAAACATGTGCCTATGGTTGAACACAATATAGCCGAATGTGTAAAAAATAATGTGTTAGGTACGTTGGTGATGGCTAAGGTGGCTATAGAGCGGCAGGTGGAGCGGTTTATATTGGTGAGCACGGATAAAGCGGTTAACCCTACCAATGCCATGGGAGCTAGTAAGCGGTGCTGTGAGCTGATTCTACAAGCCTTGGCAGCGGAACAAAATCCTTCATTCGAACCTATGTGGGATGGCAAGCCTTCTGAACAAGTTCTTCGTACTACTCAATTGGCAATCGTTCGTTTTGGCAATGTGTTGGGTTCTTCTGGTTCTGTGGTGCCTTACTTTAGGCAACAAATTGCCCAAGGCGGGCCAATTACCTTAACTCATCAGGATATCACCCGTTATTTCATGACCATTCCCGAAGCTGCTCAGCTAGTGATGCAAACCGGTGCTATGGCAGGCGGTCCTAGCAAAGGCATTGGCGCTGGAATAAGTGCTGACATAAGTGGTGGGGATGGCAGGGTTAGTAGTGAAGCCGAAGTGTATGTGCTAGATATGGGTGAGCCGGTTAAAATAATTGACCTGGCACACAGGATGGTTGAACTTTCTGGTTTTAGAGTGAAAGATGAAAACACACCAGAAGGCGACATTGCTATTGAAGTGGTTGGCTTGCGCCCAGGTGAAAAGCTGTATGAGGAGCTTCTGATAGGTAATAACCCTCAAGCCACTCAACATCCGCGCATTATGAAAGCTAATGAAAAGTTTTTACCATGGAGTGAGCTACAACCCATGATCATCACCTTGCGTATTGCAGCTGTGAATAGTGATGTGATGATGATACGTAGTATGTTGCAACAGTTGGTGCCTGAATATCAACCTGATGAAAAAGTAGTTGATTGGGTGTATAGGGAGCAGATTGCTGAAGCAGAGAAGTTGGGATGTTGAAAGTAGTGGTGCATTCGTATTTTGATATGTTCACCTATAAAGCCATGGGTGGTGCAGCGTTTGTACTAAGCTATGCCGTATTGCTGTCTTTCTTTCCAGAGTTTGATTTGGTGGGTGCTAGTTTAATTGCTATGCTTGTTGGCAGCCTCTGCTGGCTAATGTTGTCTTACCTGGTCACCCGAATGAACGGGTTGTGCATTGAATTTCGCTACTCAAAAAGTAGGCCTGGTTTATCTGAAATGACGTTGTGGCGAGGATTAAAAAAGCTGGGACATGTAAAAATTGATATGTCTCTTGATGGTTCGAGTAAGCCTAAGATGAATGATGTGCAAGTTGTTAGCCATCTGAAGTGTTTTTTTGAGAGCTACAGAAGTACTTTGAGTTCATCGAAGGTTCTGCACTTTGTGGGTTGTCAAAAAGATGATGCGGATAGGATTTGCAGAGTGATTGCGAAAATTGCAACTGCAGATTAGTTAAACTCGCTATGTACTGCATGCTGAATGCCCACAACTAATGCTAGTGTCTCGGTAATTTGAGCGCAAAATAAGTATTGGAACATGTTAAGATTCAAGTCTTGTGTAATCCTCAGTTTGCTGTCGTCTGACAGGGATATTGGGTTTGTTCTGGCCGTAAGTCTTGAGGAGGGTTTAGCCCGAACACTTCGTTATGGATTTATGGAAAATAACTCGGATAATCGTATTTTTGAAACTGAGGAGCTGGCTTAATAGGCCCAATTTCTTAGGTATTTCATGGCAGTCGAATCTGTTTGCCAACCCCCTCTGAGCATTATCCTTTCAAGCGTCTCACCTTGTTCTAATAGATCAAGTGCTGCGCCCACTCTAAATGAATGGCCGCTGAGCGGTTGTTCATCGGAATCCATCTTTAGGTCCTTTTGCAGTGCTTTTAATAGGGTGCTTATGCTTGCTGGGTTTAGATTCTTACCGATATACCCATGCTTACTAATAGATCTTAAAATATAGCTTTCATCGTTAACGATGCTCTTCCATTTTTCTAATAAGTCGAAGAGTTCTTGGCTGATGGGTAAAATCTTCCCAGCGCCGAATTGATCCGTTTTTGAGAAATTCAGCCTTATAGCAGGCTTGCCACTCGGTGCTTGGCAGATGTCCTGAAATTTAAAGGCACAGAGTTCTGACCGGCGTCGCATCGTTTCGTAGCCAAGCCTAAGAAGGGCTTCATTTCTTAAACCCCTGGCGCTGTTATTGCAGTTGTTAAGTAGCTGATTGAGTAGTGGCTTGGTGAGGGGCGTAGCCTGCTGTTGAGCTCGCCCAATTTTGCGGTGCATGCGTTTTATGGCCAGTATCACCTCTGGCTGTTTGGTGGGGTCGTTGTGTTTGGAGAGCTTTAGTACTGTGCCCAAGCTATTTATTCTTCGCCTGATAGTTGCACTTTTCCTTATGGTGGCAAGGTAGTCAACATACTGCGCCATGCCATCGGCAGTTGCCGGTATTGAATGTATATTATTGTGTGCGCACCAGGTCTGGTATTGAATAAAGTCCGACCTATAGGCCCTTATGGTATTTTTGGCAAAGGCGCCATCAAATTTGGCTAAGATACTGTCAATCATGATATTCTCCTTGGATAGGATTATATAAACATATAGTGGTATTAATAATACCATAAATGGTATTTAAATGATATCTTCAAATCAGATTAGAGCAGCTCGAGCCCTTTTAGGTTGGAGTGGTACCGATCTTGCTAATCGCAGTGGGGTTGGTATAACGACCCTTCGACGTTATGAATTGCAGGATGGCATACCTTCTGCCAACACCAATGTATTAATGTCTATCAAAATGACGTTTGAGGGGGCTGGCATCGAATTCACGGGTGACCCGTTAGTTAACCCTGGCGTTACCCTTCACCTAAATGGCCTTTAATGCTTAGTCTCAACCAGTCTTTATTCCCACAACGGAGGTGTTTATATTGAATGATTCAGTCAAATCTATTTCTACTTTGCTGCCTAGCCCCAGACTTCTGCCCAATGAGTCTGAGGCGGAATTTCAGTCCAGCCTGCAAGGTTTACTGTCTGAATTAGACAATCCATCTCCTCTCAATGTGGCACTAGTCACCCAGCTCAATGAATGCCTGTGGTGGATTAAGCGGCATACGGTGGATAAAGAGCTCTTGCTGCATGAGTCCATGGCCCGAATATTATCCAGAGCTGGCAGTTATTCAGAGGTGTATGATAATCGTCTGGCCTCCATCGCCCTTGAGGGTTTTCTTGCGGGTCATGCCAGTCAGGCGGATAAGCAATGGATTGAGGAACTATTGGAGCGCGCTAAGTTAACCGTGCCGGACCTGCGGGCGCGCGGTTTTAAGGATGCGGCCAAGCATATTAAAATGGCGGATGAATTGATTCATCGCCAGTATCAGACTATGCGTCATCTGCAAAAGAGTATTGATACGGTGGATTTTAAGTCCAGATTGATTAAGCGTATGGATCTGGAACTGGCCGAGCTGGAAAAGAAAGCCCTCGCTATTGAGACCAAGCGATGATAACTGATGACAAGTAATGCCAAGTCGTCCTAAGACCCTGGCGAATCATCGCAATGCACAACGCTCAACGGGGCCTAAAACCGGTCGTGGCAAGTTAGCGAGTAGCCAGAATGCCCGCAAGCATGGCTTGAATGTGGCGGTGGATTTTGAATTCTCAGATGCTTATCAGGCGTTAAAATCCTTGTTGATTGAAACAGGCTATTCGCCCTTTGTGGCCGCTGATATTGCCGCCAGTCTGCTCCATTACCGCCGTGTGATGGATGCGTATTATGAGACCTATCGTACCCCTGAGCCTGTGGATGCCTCTCTTTGGGAGAGGAGTATGAAGGAGGCCTATAAGGCGCTCAATCATATGGCCGAGGGGACCTCGGTGACCCCCGCGGATAGCCGAAGGATGGTGCGGGTATTGGCCCGTATGCAGCGTGATGAACGTCGTCAAGGTGGCCCGGTGTTTCGTCGTACCGCTGATTGCCACAAATTAATTCGCTATCAACAAAATGCCATTTCCCGCCTCGCCAAGGCCATTCGGTCGGCGTAAAAAGTCACAAAACGAACCCATTCCTTGTATTCTGCCTAACCCTCGATAAAATAGCCATGATCGATCATTAAAGTAGCAATGAGTCGTGAGCGGTTAGAAGTACGAAAGTAACCAAGATATGCATCAAACAATATGTTATGGGAATTATGAGTATTAAAAAGAAGTACGATATTTTTGGCGTCGGTGCCGCTCTGGTGGATACCGAAATATTGGTCACTGATGACTTTCTTGCCCAGCACGATATTGGCAAGGGCTTGATGACACTGGTAGATGAGGAGCGACAGGATTACCTGATCAAAGCACTCAATAGCCACACAGCCCATAAGAAAAAAGCCTGTGGCGGGTCGGCTTGCAATAGCATTGTCGCGGCCAGCAATTTTGGTTCAGAGGCCTTTTATGCGGGTAAAGTAGCGTCAGATAAAGATGGTGGCTTTTTTGTTAAGGACCTCAATGCCGCGGGTGTGGCTTTTCATCGCATTAAGCCCAAGCATGGCATAACCGGCAAGTGCCTGGTCATGGTAACGCCCGATGCTGAGCGGACCATGAATACCTTTTTAGGGGCCAATCAGGAACTCACCGATGATGAGGTAGAGAAGGACGAACTGGCGGCCTCTGAATGGTTGTATATGGAGGGCTATCTGGTCACGGATGATGAGCGTACGGAGGTGGCACAAAAAACCATGGCTTTTGCCAAGGAGCAAGGGGTAAAAACATCCCTATCCCTGTCGGATCCGTTTGTTGTTGAAGTGTTTGCGCAAAATATGGCCAAGGTGATTGGCAATGGTGTCGATCTGCTTTTCTGTAACCAAGATGAAGCCCTAAGCTATACCCAAAGTAAGGATCTGGAGAGCGCCATTGAAGGCTTAAAAGGCATTGCCAAGACCTTTGTGATCACCCAGGGCGAACATGGCGCAACGGCTTTTGATGGTCAGACATTGATGAGTACCCAGGGGGTTAATACGGAAGCCGTGGATACCAATGGCGCCGGTGATATGTTTGCTGGGGCTTTCCTATATGCCATCACTAGCGGAAAGGATTATAGCTGGGCTCTGACCTTTGCTAATGCTGCCGCAGCCCGTGTGGTGAGTCGATTTGGACCACGCATTGACTTGCTGGAATATAACCGCCTAAAAAACCAGTTTGGTATTCACTAACTCAACGGCCGCATTGTGTTCCTAAGCACAACCTATCGTCTGTGCAAGGAAGATTTTGCGGTGCATTAGTGATGCGCTCTTTGCCGGCGATAATGATTTGATAGCAGTGATAAATGGCCTTATCGAATGTTTTGGTCTGAATTATCTATAAGCGTGCGGTATTGGTAGGGGTTTTTGGTAGAAGCGCCATGATAACCATGGCAATGAAAAATGTATTAAACGTGCCATGTGTGAA